>Ga0307517_10008763_pt1 | contig 14466 bp, 9 predicted proteins | sample 23_EM_MG_FD_194515 | JGI IMG/M metagenome (GOLD analysis project Ga0307517, IMG submission 194515) | Populus trichocarpa ectomycorrhiza microbial communities from riparian zone in the Pacific Northwest, United States - 23_EM | ecosystem: Host-associated > Plants > Roots > Unclassified | place... | reverse complement strand
CATTTGAAAAACTGGATAATACCTATGCGCCCCTGGCCACGAAGGACGCGGGCAACAATCCTATCTACTATACGAACCTGGGAGATATTTTTGCCGGCAGGGACGCCCGCCTCGCAGGCACGGTGCTCCTGCCCAGCGGTACGTTCAAAGGGAAGGGCGTGGATATCTGGGCCGGGTACGTACTGGCCGACAACAGCGTCCTGACCAGCGACGAAGCCGGTCATACCAAGCCCTTACCAGGTGGAGGTCCGGCCGTACAGGTCGTAGGCATCGACGGTCCCGTCAACGGCCTGGAATTAAGGTCACAGTCGGGCTTCTATATCCGTAAATATCTCGACCCTACCACGGGCTCGGGCAGAAGAGGACAAGGCAGCACCGTAGCCTTCATACGCTACCGGTTTGCGGAAGTACTGCTGAACGCAGCCGAAGCTGCCTTCGAACTGGGCCAGACAGGAGACGCCGTAACGTATATCAATAGGGTACGCGCCCGCGCCGGCCTGACGACGCCCCTGGCCAACGGTGACATCACCTTCGACCGCATCGTTCATGAAAGAAGGGTTGAACTGGCCTTCGAAGGTCATATCCTCTTCGACATGAAACGTTGGAGACTGGCGCATAAAGTATGGGACGGAGCTCCTACGACCCTTCCCGACCTCGTCTCCAATATCGGCTCCGCTACCAAGCATAGCACGCAGCCCTGGGGATTGTGGCCCTATAAATACTATAACCCCGCCAGCCTCAATAACGGAAAATGGCTGTTCAGGGAGACGCTGCCTTCACTGGTATCGGGATCCAACCGGTTCCTCCTGGGGAACTATTATTCCCTTATCGGTGATGATGTCATCGCGGCAAATCCTAAGATCGTGCGGCAACCCAATCAATAAATAATTTCGTTTAAATACTGCGTTATGAAAATATCCATTCGAATTTTGGGCATTCTTGGGATCGTCGCCGTGGCTTCCTCCTGTAAAAAGGACAACTATGCGACGCCTTCCCTCACGCTCACCGGACATATCGTCTATAAAGGGGAAGCCATCCAGCTGGAAAGGAACCAGGTGCCCTTTCAAATATATCAATACGGCTTTGGCCAGGTCGGCCCGATCGGGCAGTCCTTCGCACAGGACGGCAGTTATTCGGCGCTTCTTTACAACGGCAACTATAAGATCATCGTGCCCAACGGACAGGGCCCCTTTATCTGGAAGCAAACGGCCGCCAACAACCCTGATACGGTAAATGTCGCTCTAAAAGGCAATACGACGGTGGACCTGGAAGTTACACCCTACTACATGATCCGGACCCCGCAGATGGCGGCTGCCGGCGGCAAGGTCACGGCTACCTTCAAAGCGGAAAAGATCATTACGGACGCCAATGCAAAGGACATCGAAAGGGTGAGCTTGTATATCAACAGGGTTCAGTTCGTTTCCGGCGGGGACAATATCGCCAAAACTGACCTGGCAGGCGCCGGCATCGTGGACCCGAACAATATTTCCTTGAATGTGACCATCCCCACGAATATTACGCCTGTGCAGAATTATGTCTATGCGCGCATCGGCCTGAAGATCGCCGGAGTGGAAGACCTCATCTATTCGCCTTTGCAAAAAATTAGCTTCTAAAGGGGTGCCGTTGTTTGAGCGGACCCCTGTATTTTTACAGGTATATCATGACCAGAGCCATCCATATTTTTCGGTCCCCGCCGGGTTATTTGATCCTTCTTTGTTGCTGGCTGACTGGCTTGGGGGGGACGTCACAAACGGGCCTGCCCGCCCCGGAAAAGAACAACAGCTGGTATGCCGGCAATCGTGCGCCCCTGTTGAAAGAGAATTTCTCCAAACTGCCCGTCACTGCTTTTACTCCGGGCGGCTGGTTGCGGCGCCAGCTGGAGCTGCAACGGGATGGGCTCACCGGCAACCTGGGCGAGATCAGCATCTGGCTCTCCAAAAAAGACAATGCCTGGCTCAACAAGGAAGGCAAAGGAAAATGGGGATGGGAAGAGCTGCCCTACTGGCTGAAAGGTTATGCCAATATCGGCTATATGCTGAAGGACGAAAAAATGATCCGCGAAGCTAAGTTCTGGATCAATACCGTACTCAGCAACCAACGCGACAACGGCGACTTCGGCCCCCTGGTAGAACGCAATGGCAACCGGGACCTCTGGACCAATATGCCCATGCTCTGGTGCCTGCAATCCTATTATGAATATTCCGGCGATGCCCGCGTCCTGGCCTTCATGCGCAAATACTTCCAATGGGAGCTCACTATTCCCGACGAACATTTCCTGGAAGACTACTGGGAGAAGAGCCGGGGCGGTGATAATATCCTGAGCGTTTACTGGCTGTACAACCGGACAGGAGAACCCTGGCTGCTGGAACTGGCGACGAAGATCGACCGCAATACCGCCAACTGGCGGCAGCAGGATAATTTGCCCAACTGGCATAACGTGAACATTGCACAAAGTTTCCGGGAGCCCGCCACTTATTATTTACAAAGCCATCGGCAGTCCGACCTCGATGCCAGCTACCGCGATTTCGCCCTGGTCCGTGAACTATACGGACAGGTGCCCGGAGGCCTGTTCGGGGCCGACGAGAACGCCCGCAAAGGATATGACGATCCGCGCCAGGCCGTAGAGACCTGCGGCATGGTCGAACAGATGACCTCCGATCAGTTCCTGCTCCGCAGCACCGGCGATACCAAATGGGCGGAGAATTGCGAAGACATCGCCTTTAATACCTTCCCCGCCGCTTTTATGCCGGACTACCGGTCCCTGCGTTACCTGACCGCCCCCAATATGGTGATCAGCGATAGTAAGAATCACGCGCCGGGCATCGCCAACGACGGCCCCTTTCTCATGATGAACCCCTTCAGCAGCCGCTGCTGCCAGCATAACCATGCGGCAGGATGGGTGTATTATGCGGAGAATGCCTGGATGGCTACGCCCGATAACGGCCTTGCCGCTCAGTTTTACACCGAAGGGACCGTACAGGCCAGGGTAGGCAAAGGCAGCCGCGTCTCGATCGCGGCAAAGACCCGCTATCCCTTCGAAGAGAAAGTGACGCTAACGGTATCGGCCACCGCAAATACCAGCTTCCCTTTATACCTCCGCATCCCTTCCTGGTGCCGGGAACCTGCTCTGCGCGTCAACGGACGGCAACAGCCGCTTACGGACGCAACCGACGGCTACGTCCGGCTGAACAGGACCTGGAAGAACGGCGATAAAATAGAATTGCTCCTGCCCATGCGGCCGACAGTGCGTCAATGGGAAAAGAATAAGAACAGCGTCAGCGTCAACTACGGCCCCCTGGGCTTTTCCCTTCGCATCGGCGAACGCTACGAACAAAAGGATAGTAAAGAGACGGCCATCGGCGATTCCCGTTGGCAGGAAACGGCTGACGCCAAAAAATGGCCTTCTTTCGAGATCTTCCCCACCTCCCCCTGGAACTACGGCCTGATCCTGGATAAGGATCGCCCCGAAGCCTCATTCATCGTGCATCGTAAACCATGGCCCGCGGATAACAATCCTTTCACGAATGCCGCCGCCCCCATAGAGATCCTGGCTAAAGGACGCGCGATCCCTTCCTGGACGACCGACCAATATGGATTATGTGGCTTACTGCCGCAGAGTCCCGTTGTCAGCGACCAACGCGAGGAGGAACTGACCCTGGTGCCGGTGGGTGGAGCGCGCCTGCGGATCTCGGCTTTCCCGGTGATAGGCTCCCCTGCTTCCACCCTCGTAAACCCCTTGCTGCCATCGGGACCCGACCCCTACAGCTGCTATAAGGACGGCTATTATTATTATACCCATACGATGGGCAACCGGCTCGAACTCTGGAAAACGAAGAACATGGCGGAACTGGCGACGGCCGTTCATAAAACGATCTTCACGCCGCCTCCCGGTATGCCCTATTCGAAAGATCTCTGGGCGCCCGAAATACTTTTCGTCGATGGGAAATGGTACGCCTACTTCGCCGCAGATGGAAATGGCAATTACAGCCACCGGATGTGGGTCCTGGAGAACGGCTCCGCCGATCCCTTCGAGGGCGAATGGGTGTTCAAAGGCAAGATCGCCACGCCTTCCGATAAATGGGCCATCGACGGGGACGTATTCCAATACCGGAAACAGTGGTATATGGTCTGGTCCGGCTGGGAAGGAGACGTTAACAGGACGCAAAATATTTATATCGCCAAAATGAAAAACCCCTGGACCCTGGAAGGGGAAAGGGTAATGATCAGCAGTCCTTCCTATGGCTGGGAAAAATTCGGGGATATCAGTAAGCCCGGCGCGGGCGATCCCCCGCATATCGATGTGAATGAAGGGCCACAGGGCCTGGTCCATGGGGAGGACCTCTTTGTCATCTATTCGGGCAGCGCCTGCTGGACGGATACGTATGCCTTGGGACGCCTGCGGCTGGCCAAAGGCGGCGATCCGCTGGACGCCAAAGCATGGATGAAATCAGAGCAGCCCGTTTTTCAGCAATCCCCGGAGAACAAGGTCTATGCCACAGGACATAACTCCTTTTTCCTTTCGCCCGACGGCAAGGAAAGCTGGATCCTGTATCATGCCAATTCCCAACCCGGACAGGGCTGCGGACGTATGCGCTCGCCGCATGCACAGCCTTTTACCTGGAAGCCGGATGGCAATCCTGATTTCGGCATACCGGTAAAAGAAGGAACGCCGATCACCGCACCTTCCGGTAATTAAATATATTATATGTACCACCTCAAACGATCAATCCTGGCAGCCTGCCTGCTTTCCGCAAGCTCCGTTCTTGCCCAACGGCAGGCGCCCGCGTACCCGCTCATTTCCCACGATCCCTATTTCAGCATCTGGTCCTTTACGGATACGCTGAACGATGCGCCCACCAAACACTGGACGGGCGCTACACAATCCCTGCTGGGCATGATTAAAGTGGATGGCAAAGTATACCGCGTCCTGGGCAACGAAGCGAAGACCTGGCAAAGCCTGGCCTCCACCAGCGACGAAGCGCCTTATACGGCCCTCTATACGGAGACCCCGCCGGCAGAGGGATGGATGAACAAAGATTTTGACGGGGCCGGCTGGAAGACGGGCGCGGCGCCTTTTACCGATCACAAAGACCAGGGCGGCACGGGCTTCTTCGGCAAGGATATCTGGGTGAGAAGAAGTTTCACCCTTCCCCAGGGCAATTCCCGCAAGCTCTACCTGAAGATCAAACATGACGACAACACCGAAGTCTATCTCAACGGCGAAAAGATCTATAGCCTTCGGGGCTGGGTCGGAAAGTTCGCCTTTATTCCCATCGACGATGCGATAAAAGCAAAATTGAAAGGCAGCTGCGTGCTGGCCATCCACGTCGCCAATACGGCCGGCGGCGCGATGCTGGACGCGGGCATCGTACAGGAATTGCCCCCCCGCCAGGACCGCCTGATAACAAAGGCCTTGCAGACCAGCAGCAAGATCACGGCTACACAGACCCGTTACCAATTCGATTGCGGACCCGTTACGCTGGGCCTGAATTTTATCTCACCCTTATTACCCGATGACCTGGACCTTCTTTCCAGGCCGGTCTCCTATATCGTCTACCACGTGCAGTCGAAAGATGGCGCCGCACATGCCGTCCAGGTTTACCTGGGTGCCTCTGCGGATATCGCCGCCAATGTCCCCACCCAGGAAGTGACAGCGGAAAAAATTGCCCTCCCGGGCCTCAGCCTGCTGAAGGCAGGCACGAAAGCCCAGCCTGTCCTGGCGAAAAAAGGCGATGACCTGCGCATCGATTGGGGATACCTGTATCTGGGCGTTGCCCGGGCGGCCAAAGCTACCCAGTCGGTCACTACCCTGGAAGCCGGACCTACCGCTTTTGTCCGGGGTGTTCCCGCCGGCGCTACGATCTCCTCCGGTAAAGAGCTGCGCCTGAATACCACCGTGGACCTGGGAAGGGTAGGGGCGCAAGCGAAAGAACAGGTCTTCCTGTTGGGTTATGACGATCTTTATTCCATCCAGTATTTTCAACAGAACCTGCGCCCGTGGTGGAACAGGGACAGTTCCCAAACGATCGCGAAACAACTGACCTTAGCCTCCGATGAGTATGCGGCCGTATTGCAGAAATGCGACCAGTTCGATCGTAGCCTGGTGGCCGACGCCGAAAGATCCGGCGGCAAGACCTATGCCGAGCTCTGTAACCTGGCCTTCCGCCAAAGTATTTCCGCACACAAACTGGTCAGGAGCCCGGAGGGCGACATCCTGTTCCTGTCAAAAGAAAATTTCAGCAACGGCTGTATCAATACCGTGGACGTTACCTATCCCTCCGCTCCCTTATTCCTCGTCTACAATGTGGAGTTGATGAAGGGGATGCTCAACGGCATCTTTTATTTCAGCGAGAGCGGCAAATGGACCAAGCCCTTTGCGGCCCATGATCTGGGCACCTACCCCCTGGCCAACGGCCAGGTCTATGGAGAAGGCATGCCCGTGGAAGAATCCGGTAATATGACCATTCTCGCCGGCGCTATCGCGAAGGCCGAAGGCAACGCCGACTACGCAAAGAAACATTGGGCGACTCTTACCACCTGGACAAATTACCTGGTGAAGGAAGGGTTCGATCCCGCCAATCAATTGTGCACGGACGATTTCGCCGGTCACCTGGCGCGGAATACCAACCTCTCCGCCAAAGCCATCGTGGGCATCGGGTCCTATGCGATGCTCGCCGGGATGATGGGCGACACGGCCACGGCCAACCGTTACCATGCCATCGCCAAGGATATGGCGATGCGCTGGGGTCCTCTCTGCGACGAAGGCGACCACTATGCGCTGACCTTCGATAAGAATGGCACCTGGAGCCAGAAATACAACCTTGTCTGGGATAAGGTGCTGGGACTGGACCTGTTCCCTAAAGAGGTCTTCGAAAAGGAGGTCCGCTTCTATCTCGGTAAACAGAATGAATTCGGCCTTCCCCTGGATAGCCGCCGCACCTATACCAAGTCCGACTGGATCATATGGACCGCCGTACTGGCCGACAAACCATCGGATTTCGAAGCACTGGTCCGTCCCATTTATAAATTCGCCGTGGAATCGCCTTCCCGGGTGCCGCTCAGCGACTGGCACGAGACGACGAACGGAAAAATGGTGGGCTTCCAGGCAAGGAGCGTGGTCGGAGGCTATTTTATGAAGATGCTGGAACAAAAACTTAAAAAATAATCCTATGCGCAGGATCATCTATGCCATCCTGTTATGCTGGCCCGCCTGGCAAACCTTACAGGCGCAGGTCGACAACGGTGTGCAGCTCTCGCATTATATTTTCGATAATTTCAGCAAAGGGACGGTACGCCTCCGGTCAGGCGCCGTTCATGAAGAGCTGCTGAATTATAATTCCCTTACTTCCGAGATGGTCTATAGTAACAACGGCGCCTACCTGGCCCTCGCCAACCCGGAGGAAGTGGATACGGTTACCATTCAGGGAAGGTCCTTCGTACCGGCCAACAAAAAATTCTATGAAGTGCTGACCCATACGCCAGCCCCTTTATTCGTCGAATACAGCTGCACGATCAAAGAACCCGGCGCCAATATCGGTTATGGCATGTCCTCCAACACGGCGGCGGCGACGCAGCTGAAATCCCTCATTCAGAGTGGCGGCGCCTACGGCCTGAAATTACCGGATGGCTTCGAACCCGTGCCCCAGCACAGTTTCCTCCTCTTCCGTGACGGGAAATTCTCGCCGGCGAATTCTTCGCGCCAGCTGACGGCTGTATTCCCGGATAAGAAAGCATGGATCAATCAATATATAAAAGAGCGGCATCCCGACTTTACAAAAAGAGAAGACCTGGTCACCCTTGTGCAGGAAGTTCAAAAGTAATTTAACCTTCAATCTTTCAACAATGTCTATTCAAGTACGTTTTTATAGTGTGATAGTATGCATGGCGATCTGTACAGGAACAGTCCTCGCGCAAAAACAGAAAAGATCTCCGGCCACAGGCGCCGCGCAGGCAGCGCCGGCAACGGTATGGAGCCCGGAAAAAGCGAATGCCTGGTACCGTGAGCATAAATGGCTGACGGGCGCCGACTATATCCCGGCTACGGCGATCAACCAGCTGGAAATGTGGCAGGCGGAGACCTTCGACGCCGCTACCATCGATAAGGAATTGGGCTGGGCCGAAAACATCGGGTTCAATACCCTCCGTGTCTTCCTGCATTCCGTGGCCTGGAAAGAAGATCCCCAGGGCTTTAAGAAAAGAGTGGACCAGTTCCTGGCCATCGCCGATAAGCACCATATCCAACCCTTATTCGTCTTCTTCGACGATTGCTGGAACAAAGTGCCCAAGCCCGGCCTCCAACCGGCGCCGAAGACAGGTATCCATAACTCCGGGTGGATGCAGGACCCTGGTCAGCCGGCCTCCTCCGATACGACCATCTTTCCCGAACTGGAAAAATATGTCAAAGACATCCTGACCAGCTTTGCCCATGACAAACGTATCCTCCTATGGGACCTTTATAACGAACCGGGCAACGGCGGCAAGAAGGACAGTACGCTGCCCCTCCTTCAGAAGGTCTTTCAATGGTCGCGGGAAGTGAATCCCGACCAGCCGATCAGCGCCGGCTTATGGAGCTGGGACCTGGAGAAGCTCAACGTCTTCCAGGCTGCCAATTCCGACGTCATCACCTATCATAATTATGATGAGCTGCCCGCCCATCACCGCGTGATCTCCATCTTGAAATCCTTCGGCCGTCCGCTCATCTGCACGGAATACATGGCAAGACCCCGCAATAGCCGGTTCTCCACGATCCTGCCCCTGTTGAAAAAGGAGAATGTGGGAGCCATCAACTGGGGTTTCGTAGCCGGCAAAACAAATACGATCTATGCCTGGGATACGCCCATGCCGGATGGCGCCGAGCCGATCGAATGGTTCCATGAGATCTTCAGGAAGGATGGAACACCCTATCGCGCCGACGAGGTCAACCTGATCCGTAAGCTGAATGGCTTAAAAGCGGAGTGATGAGCGACAGGATCTCCAGAGTGACGATCACGGATATCGCCCGCAAATTGAATATCACCGCGGCAACGGTCTCACGCGCCCTTAACGATCATCCCGGTATTCGTGAGACCACAAAAAAGGCCGTGAAGGATATGGCGGCCAGCCTCAACTACCAGCATAACAAGATCGCCAGCTCCCTGCGACTGGGGCGGTCCAATATCATCGGCGTCATCATCCCCAGCGCGGAAATGAACTTCTTCGGCTCCGTGGTGCATGGCATCGAGAAAATTGCCAACAAGAATAATTACAATGTACTGATCTGCCAGTCCAATGAGTCCTACGAATTCGAGAAGAGGGGCGTGCAGACCCTTTTGCAGTCCCAGGTCGACGGCGTGCTGGCCTCTATTTCGAAAGAAACGCGCAACCTGGAACATTTCCGCGAGATCCGCAAACGCGGCGTTCCCCTGATCCTCTTCGATCGCACCAACGATATGCCGGACGTGTCTTCCGTCGTGGTGGATGACTATGCCGGCGCCTTCCAGGCTACGCGCCACCTGATCGAGAACGGATGCCGCCGCATCGCGCATATCGCCGGTCAACAGCACGTCAATATCTTCAACCTGCGATTGAAAGGATATATCGACGCCCTGAACTCGCACGATATACAGGTGGACGATGACCTGATCATGTATGGCAAGGTCAGCATCGAGTCGGGAAGGGAATGCATGAAGAGATTGCTGGACAGCGGCCGGTCCCTCGACGCCGTATTCGCCGTGGAAGATTATACGGCCCTGGGCGCGATACAGGCTATCAAGGCGGCCAATCGCAGGATCCCCGATGACATCGCCATCATCGGATTTGCCAACGAAGCCTTCGGTGAACATATCACACCTTCTCTTTCTACCATCAACCAGCAGACCGTAACTATGGGCGAAGAAGCCGCGAAATTATTCTTCGAAGGGCTCAGCGGCATCGGCCTGCTGAACCCCCGGTCCCGCAAACTGGTGCTGGAACCGCAGCTCATTTGCCGCCAATCCAGTATCCGCCGGGTCTGAGCAGTCGCCGCCCCACTCAACAAGTGAACATAGTAGAAGACCCGGTGAATATCCGGGCCGGCGCTTCGGCGAATTTGCCTTAATTTCCCGGCGCATAAATCCTTTCTCCACCTTCCAAACGACTGACACATGAGCTTAAAAAGAAGAGATTTTCTCCGCTTTTCCGCAGGCAGGGCTGCCCTCGGCGGCGTCCTCCTGCACGGACTATCCTCCTATACCTCGCATCCGGGCCAGCGCCTTCCCGGATCTCCGGACACGCTGGACCACCTGCAACCCATGACGGCCGACGCCCTTCCCATCACCCTGGAAGAAAGGCTGGCCCGCGTGGAAAAAGCCCGGCGCCTGATGGCCGAAAATAAGATCGAAGCCCTGCTGCTCGATAGCGGCACTTCCATGCAATATTTCTTAGGGGTCAACTGGTGGGCCAGCGAACGCACCATGGTAGCGATCATCCCCGCAAAGGGAGAGCCCAGCTACGTATGCCCGGCCTTCGAGGCCGAACGGCTCCGCGAACTGATAAAGATCGGAAAGGATGTCCGGGTATGGGAAGAACATGAAAGCCCGTACCGGCAGATCGCCAACCTCTTCAAAGACCTGGGGATCCGCAGCGGAACGATCGGCGTCGAGGAAAGACTGCGCTTTTTTATCTTCGATGGCGTTCGTAAAGAGGCTTCTCATCTTAACTACCAGAGCGGCGACCCCATTAGCATGAATTGCCGCCTGGTCAAATCCCCTGCCGAGATCGCCCTGATGAAAAAGGCCAGCGATATCACCATCGCGGCGTATAAGGCCAGCGTAGCCCTGCTCCACGAAGGAATGAGCCCCGGGGATTTTTCGGCGATCACCGAATATGCACACGCGAAGCTGGGAGTGAAAGGAGAGATCAGCGTCAATTTCGGACCGGCCTCCGCATACCCGCACGGTAGCATTCAACCGCAACATCTGCAGAAAGGAGATATAGTGCTCATGGACGGAGGCTGTAAACTCGAAGGCTATTCATCCGATATCAGCCGCACCATCGTATTCGGCGCGGAACCCACCCGCCGCCAGCGCGAGATCTGGGACCTGGAGAAGAAGACGCAGGCCGCCGCTTTCGCCGCCGCCCGGATCGGCGCTCCCTGTGAGAACGTGGATATCGCCGCCAGGAAAGTGCTGACGGATGCCGGCTTCGGTCCCGGCTACAAGATACCCGGCTTACCGCACCGGACAGGGCACGGCATCGGAATGGACGGCCATGAATGGGGAAATATGGTATTGGGAAATAAGACGCCCCTGCAAGCTGGTATGTGCTTCAGCGTCGAGCCGATGATCGCGATCTATGGTGAATTCGGGGTACGTTTGGAAGACTGCGCGTATATGACAGAGGAAGGACCGAAATGGTTCTCGTCGCCCAGTACGGCGATCGATCTGCCATTTTAAGCGCCATGTATAATAATAGTCGCCAGGAATCCAAGATAAGCTACTGCATAAACTCCCAGGAAACCGGCAAAATAAATGAACTTCTTGTTGTCGGTGAGAAGGATCTTGCCTTCCATTTCTTTGATGTTTTCGTCGATTGGCATAAAATAGGGTTGAACTGAAGAATGAATGATGAATGAATGATGCTCTGGAAATAGTAAGGGCAGGAGAAAGGAATGTAACCGCTCCGGGAAAGATTTTTTCCGGCCATTTAAAAGTGATTTTTAGGCCATCCGCATAACATATTAATATTCAATATGTTATAAAAATATTACCCTTTTTTACCTAAAATCTTCCTCTCGCCGGTTACATTCCCACGTATAGCATTTACTATTAATAGTCACCCCCTTTTAAGGGTGACAACGAACTTGCAAATCCTTGAAAAATTTACTATTTTGTAAGCAATAACCCCTAATCCGTCCATACCCATGAAAAGTAAATTACATAAGTATCTCTTTTTGGGATTGATCCCGGCCCTGGCAATCATGTCTTGCCATAAGAGCCTGGTCATTGCGGAGCAGCAGAAACCCACTCCTCCCAAAACGGATTCGGTGGTAACACCGCCCCATCACGATACACTGATACCCCCGAAACCACAGGATACGGCATCTGTATTGAATGCTCCCTTCCCCGAGACGGCCGTTACCGGTTGTTCCTATTCACCGGACTATGGGGATTCGATCATTTATATGCAGCCCAATGGCGGATCGGATTATATCGTTCATCCCGTCAATTCGCCGGGAGCCGGTAAATTCCTTTCCTGGCCGAAAGGGATGGTCATCGACTCCCTCACGGGCGCCATCAACGTAACAAAGAGTGAAACGGGCCTTCGTTATGCCATCGGCTTTGTAAAGAACGGTTCGACCGATACCTGTTTAAGTAACCTTATCATCGGTGGCGCTTCTTATATGGATAGCGTCTATATCCTGGAAGACGGTGCGACGACAGCCGTTCCTTATTATGACGCCAACCCTTATCTGCCCCCTGTCTGTAGCGGCGGCGGATGTACCTTCGATATCACCGGCTCGGCGGCGGCTAAAAAAGTGATCGTCAACCATACCAGCGGTATCATCGACCTGGCCAAGACCCTGAACGGCAGCGGCCTGCTGGGCGGCGCCTTCGGTCTCCTGCCCCTCAATGGGATGTCGGTCACCACTACGATCTATTACAAACTGAACGACGCAAGTAATAATGCCACGGAACATATCGACGTACAGATCATGTACTATAACACTAAATCGGCCATGAGCGCCGGTCTGCTGAACGATGTCGTCAACAAGCTGGGGAACGTATTAAGCGGCAACCTTATCAGCAAGAATGCCAACCCCCGGCCACCATTAATTATAATAGTAAGGCGCAAGTAGATCAAATACCACGTACCCACGACCACGAGCGATGGACTTGTTCCATCGCTCTTTTTTTTGCAGCTCCCCATTAAGCAATAATGCCATTTCAAGGACGTTAACGTATAATGATTTATATATCATATACCTAAAGCGTTTAATATGTATGGAAAAATCTCCATACTGGCCTTGACCTTTCTGGCTCTGACCTCCTTCAATACAGACAAGCCCGGCCTTCCTCTGAGCCGGATCCTTCAGTTATACCATAAGGCTGACGCCCTCTTCCACCTCCCGGATTCCAGCCCCGCCACCGATAGCCTGGCCCTTACCACTTTCGAACAAGTGATCGGGGAACTGCAACGATCCCCGGGCATGGCCGGCAGGGATACCCTGTTATTCCAATCCTATCTCAAGAAAGGCGTGCTGCTGGATGTGCGCTATGACTATACGGGGGCCAGGGACGCTTATTGCAGGGCATTGAAGATCCCGCTGCAAAACTCACGGCAGTCCGATTCGCTGCTGTTCGTCGCGCAGGTCTATGCCGGCACCAGCTATTACAACCTCAATAACTTCGATTCGGCCAATTATTTCCTGCTCCGCGCGGAATCCCTGGCAGGCAGGGTCCACGGCCAGGAAGATGCCGTACGCCTCTATAATACCCTGGGGGCGCTGTTCTATGATAATGGCAACTACCAGCAAAGCAAGAACTATTTTAACCGCGCCCTGGAGATCATCAAGGCACGGCAGCCCTTCAATCCCATATTCGCCGTCAGCATCGAGACGAATATCGCCACTTCATTCTATCACCTTGGACTATACCAGGAATCCCTGGCCATCTACAATAAGATCCTGACCCGGCACATTTTCACCGACCCCATTTATATGAATATGGGGATGGCCTACAGCTCCCTGAATAAATACGAGGAGGCCCTGCAGTTTTTCAGAAAAGTGGATGCCGATAAGATCCCCGGCGTTTTCAATGAAATGGGATACGCGCAATTGCAGCTGCACCGGCCCGATTCGGCTGCCTGGTCCCTGGATCAGCTATCCCTGCGATCCGCCAGGACGGGCAGGTCCCTGAACGGGCTGGACCTGGGGATCAACGACCTGTATAGGGCCGATCTCCTGTCCGGCCGGCAGGAATATAGGGCTTCCCTGAAGGTCCTGCAGGAAGCCATCATCCTTTTCTCCCGGGATTTTACGAACGTCGATATCTACGCGAACCCCTCCAACTTCACCGGCAGCTTCGCTTCCTATCGCCTGTTCGATGCCCTGTTCAAAAAGGCGGCTCTTTTCGAACGCCTTTACAAAATGCAGCCGGAAGAGAAATACCTCGCGGCTTCTTACGAAGCGTATAAGACCACTTTATCCATCCTGCGCTATATCGAAAAAAGCTATGACACGGACGATGCCAAAATATTCCTGAAGAAAAAGAACGGAGAGGTCTACCAGGGCGCACTGTCCGTATGCCTGGAGCTCGCCCGCCTGCATCCGAAGGACAATTACCTGGAACAGGCTTTTACGATCGGGGAAAAGAGCAAGGCATCCATCGTGATGGCCAACCTGGAAGGAAGGTCCTTTACCAGGGCAGGAGGAGTGGAAGATGGACTGCTGCAGAAGGAAAGGAATATCAAATATAATATCGCCCGCCTTAACGTAAGGAGCGAAGCAGC
>Ga0307517_10008762_pt1 | contig 14472 bp, 13 predicted proteins | sample 23_EM_MG_FD_194515 | JGI IMG/M metagenome (GOLD analysis project Ga0307517, IMG submission 194515) | Populus trichocarpa ectomycorrhiza microbial communities from riparian zone in the Pacific Northwest, United States - 23_EM | ecosystem: Host-associated > Plants > Roots > Unclassified | place... | reverse complement strand
GGCTGGGGCAGTTCTTCCTCAAGGTCGCGCTGGGGCTCGGCGCGGGGCTGTTCGGCTGGCTGCTCGGGCTGATCGGCTATCACGCCAATGTAGCGCAATCGGCCGAGACGCTGGCGCGGATGAAAGTGCTGATGACCGCGCTGCCTGCCTTGGGGCTGGTGATCGCGGGCATTGCGATGTTCTTCTACCCGCTGCGCGGCAAGCGGCATGACGAGATCGTCGAGGAGTTGGAGGCGCAACGCCGCGTGGTGGCGGGCGAGGCCTGATCGATTCTCCCGTCGGGGGGAAGTGGCGGTCTCCGCGGGGACTGCCGGGCGGGGGAGGAGCACGACGGTGAGCACTCGCCGGCCTCCCCCTCCATAACCTAGCCATCGATCAGGAACTGGCGGGCGGGATCGTTCTGGAACACCACCTTACCATCGGGGCCGAACGTCCGCGCGCCGTCGGGGGCATATTGCAGGATATACGCCTTGCGCACCGTCCCGTCCTTGAGATTGGGGCCGGTGCGATGCGGCGCCAGTGACGAGAACAGGATGATGTCACCGGCGGCGGCAGGCGCGGCCACCGCATCATCTGCCTCCTCGAGGCACTTCAGCCCGATCGGGGTCAGCCAATGTTCGAGCGTGCCGAGCCGGTGCTGGCCGCGCGCGATCCACGGGCAGCCATTCTCCTCATCGACATCGACCAACGGGATCCAGAAGGTGAGATATTGCTGCGGCTCGATGAAGGTGTAGCCATTGTCCTGGTGCCAGGGGAATTCCTGCTTCTTGCCGGTCTTCTTGTACACCGACTGGTCCCAATAGAGCCGCATCGGCGCGTCGGCGAGGTCGTGGCAGAGGTCGCGGATCGCCGGATGCCTGGCGAACGCGCGCAAGGTCGCGGACTGGGTAACGAGATGCGCGGTAAAAGTGATCGTGCCCGATGAGGTCAGGCGAAAATTGCCGCCCTGCTGCTCGCTGACATAGGTTTCATAGGCCTGTTCGATCGGATCGATCGCGGCCTCGACCTCGGCCAGTTCGGCGCGCGTGAACGCGCCGCGCACGATGACGAAGCCGGCGCGGTCGAACGCCTCCACTTCATCGCGGGTCAAGCGCCGCAACCGCCGGTCGGCGGGCACGTCCTGCCAGTCGAAACCGGCGCTACGCGGGTCGATCCGCGGTGCAGTGGTCGGGAGAATAGTCATCATCGTCTCCTGTTGAGGGGCTTCGGTCCGATAAATTAAATTCAGCTTGATTCGATAATTTTCTGCATTTAATTCTACTTTCTATAAAGAGAGTCGATAATTATCAAAGAGCATCGAACCCGTCCCGGACGGAACGGCCCGATGCCAAATTCGGCGAAGGGAGAGGATTATGAAGCGGTTAGCCTGGTTGGCTGCGGCGTTGGTCGCGGTAATGCCCATGAGCGCATACGCAGGGCCCAACCTTCCGACGAAGCCCATCGAGCAGAAATATTACGCCAATGGCCCCTGGACGGTGACGACGACGGTCACCGCCACGGCTTGCGATTCCAAGGGCGACCTCTGCGACATCTATTTCCCGGCCAATCTCGGCGCCAACGGCTTCCTGCATCCGATCGTGGTGTGGGGGAACGGCAGCGGCACGACGCCGATCGCCGCCAGCACCTACGCTTATTACCTGCGCCACCTGGCGTCGTGGGGCTTCGTCGTTATCGCGACGCAGGACGGCACCACCGGCATTGGCCAGACGCTGATCGACAGCGCCAATTACATCAAGGCGCGCAACACCGACGCGAGCAGTGTCTTCTTCGGCAAGCTCGACGTGACCAAGATCGGCGCGGTCGGCCATTCGCAAGGCGCAACCGGCGCGATCAACGCGATGATCCACTCGGGCGGCATGATCCGCACCGCGGTCGCGTTCCACCTGCCTGCTCAGACCTGGTGCAGCTCGTCATCCAATTGCTTGCAGACGGCGACACTGACCGGCGCGACCGCGGGCTCGTTCCTCTATGTCAGCGGATCGGCCGACGGCTTGATCTCCCCCGACACGCAATTGTTCGGCAGCCAGCTCAACTCGAATACGGCCTATTACAACGCGACGCCCTCGGCGCTGACCAAGGCCAAGGCGATCATCAAGGGCACCAACCATAATGACGTCCAGGGCAATCCGACCTGCCCGTCGGGGCTCGGGTCGTGCAACAATGGCGTCGATGCCTATCTCGGCTATCCGACCGCCTGGCTGATGTGGCAGCTCCAGGGCGCGGCCGACGGGCAACAGGCGTTCAAGGCCTCGACCGGCGAGATCTATACCGAGACGACCAACTGGCAGAGCATATTGAGCAACGTGCCCTGACGACGGGTGTCGATGAGGATGATGGCATGATGAGTCCGGTACGAAGGTCGTTCGCCGCCGGTGTGTCATCATCCTCACGCCGGTCGCCGAGCCGCCCAAGCTGATCCAGAACTTCAAGCTGTTCGACGACGCCGTTCCGCGAGGATCTGTAAGGTCCTCGCACTTCCGTGTTTCATCCCACCCGGCAAAGGCCGGGACCAACAGTCCCTTAATCCTCCCCCGCCAGGGGGAGGTGGCAGGCGCAGCCTGACGGAGGGGGTGGAAGCACGCCGGTGAGTGAGTCGCCGTCCTCCCCCTCCGTCGCCTTCGGCGCGTTCGAGCGAGATCGCGTCCCCCGGACGCGATCTTGGCCTGCCGGGGGCAGGCCAAAGCTCGAACGCTCCCCCTGGCGGGGGAGGATTGAAACTGGTCGGCGGTCCGGACCACCACCCTTTCCCTTGCAAATTCGATCTAATTTTGATTTAAATTGTGAAAATATGCTATATTAGATCGAATCATAGGGAGATGGATATGCCGGATCGCGACAGCTGGGAGGAGCGTGGCTTCTTCATCGAACGTGGCCTGCTCTCCGCGGCAGTCACCGAGCGGATCGAGCGCGAGGCGGTTGACGCGATCCGTGCCGACCCGCCGGCAGGGCATGGCAGCGAGCGCGTCTATTCGACGGCCGACGATTTGCTGATCTATCCCGAAAAGGCACCCAGCCCGGTCGCGCGCAACCCCGAGGATTTCATCGCCAAGGTATTCAATTGCCACATCGTCGGCGCGGCGCACGACCTCGCCGTCGATCCGGTGCTCACCGATCCGCTGCGGGCCATCCTTACCGACGATATCGACTGTTTCCAGAGCCAGTTCATCTTCAAGAATCCCGGCGTGATCGGCCAGCCCTGGCATCAGGACGCTTATTATTTCCGCTACGACAAACAGCCCCAGGTGACCGTGTGGGTCGCGCTGAGCCGAGCGACCTTGGAGAATGGCTGCCTGTGGGTGCTGCCCGGGTCGCACAAAAGGCAGCAAGTGTTCGAGCATGTCGCCGACCAGCGACCGGAGAGCCTGCAGGGCTATCAGGAGATCGTGTCGGAAGACACCGCCGAGGAAATCCCGGTGACGATGGAGCCCGGCGACGTGCTCTTCTTCCACTCCTATCTGATGCATCGCTCGACCGACAATGTCGCCGATTATCGCCGCTCAGCGATGGTCTATCATTATGCCGAAGCCGGCACCGAGCCGGTCGATGCGGTGGCGGCGGCGACGCTCGCGCACGTCAATCGCTGGCTCCCCGCGCGGCGCGCCACTTCCACTATCCCAGCCTAGAAGAACGGATCTCGATGTCGACCCAGACCTATCCCCGCCCGCACCCGCTCAACCATGATTTCCATTGGCAGGACGTGCCCGGCGCACGGCCGCTGCGTCGCCTGACGCGCGACGAGGTGAAGGCGTTCGACCGCGACGGCTTCATCGTCATCAAGAACGCGTTCAGCGATGCCGAACTGGATGCGGTCGAGGCGGCGATCGATCCGATCGAGCAGGCCTATGAGAAATACGTCAAGGAACAGGGCGGCAATCTGCGGCTGACCAACACCGAGGCCATCACTTTCACCACGCACATCGTCAAGCATTCCGACGTGCTGCGCCGCTTCGCCGCGCACCCCGTCATCCGCGACCTGTGTCACGATCTGATGGGCGGGACGGTGCGGCTCTATTGGGATCAGTCGGTCTACAAGAAGACCGGGGTGAAGCAGGAATTCCCCTGGCACCAGGACAATGGCTACACCTTCATCGAGCCGCAGCAGTACCTCACCTTCTGGATCCCGTTGCTCGACGTCGATGAGGAGAATGGCTGTCCGTGGATCGTGCCGGGCCTGCACAAGGGCGGCACGCTCGACCATTGGCGCACCCCGATCGGCCTCAAGTGCCTAGAAGAAGCCGAGGATGCGGTCGCGGTGCCAGCGAAGAAGGGCGACATCATCCTGTTCTCGTCGCTCGCCCCGCACCGCACCGGACCGAACCTGCGCGACGGCACCGTGCGCAAGGCGTACATCCTGCAATATGCCCCCGATGGCGCGCATACGATGGTCGATGGCGAGGCGATCCGGCAGGACGATGCCGAGCGCCAGTTCATCATCGAAGGCGCCGGACAATGATGCGCGACGACAGCGCGGCGCTGATCGAGGCGTATCGCAGCGACGGCTTCGTCGCGGTGCGCGGGCTGATCGATCCGGCCGAGCTCGCCCCCCTCGCCGCCGCGGTCGATGCCGCGGTCGCGCGGCGCAAGGCACGCGACACGCGCAGCCTGGCGGAGAAATCGCGCTACGAACAGTCATTCGTGCAATGCCAATATATGTGGGAGGATTCGCCCGGCATCCGTCCCCTCACCTTCCACGAAAATATCTGCCGGATGGCGGCCGAGCTGATCGGCGCCAAGGCCGTGCGGCTGTGGCACGACCAGGCACTGTTCAAGGAGGCCGGCGGCAAATCGACCCAGGCGCATCAGGACCATCCCTATTGGCCGATCGCCGAGGACGCGACGATCACCGCCTGGATTCCCTTGGTCGAGGTCGACCGCGAAACCGGCTGCATGGGCTATGTCCCCGGATCGCACCGCGACGCGCGGCAATTCGTCGACATCTTCGCCGGCGACGACAGCAACGGCCCGCAGGTCGAGGACCGGGCGGTGTTCGTCCCCGCGCGACCCGGCGACGTGCTGTTCCATCACGGCCGCACGATGCACATGGCGCTGCCCAACCAGTCCGGGATCACGCGCCGCGCCTATACCGCAATCTATTTCGCCGACGGCTGCACACGCAGTGGCGAGCGGTCGCATCCCTCGGTCGATCGCACCGGGATCGCGATCGGCGCGGCGATCGACGGGCCGGCGACCCCCATCGCCTGGCCGCTGGCCGACGGCGCGTTTCCGGCGCCGGGGCCGTGGCCCGACACCGGCGACGAACGGTTCCGACGCTCGGCGGCGCTGGGGATCATTCCGGGGGTGGCGTAGGTCGTAGCCTGGCCGGAAAACGGCGCCCTCAGGCCGCGATGGCTTTCGAGCGGCGACGGGCGTCGCTGATCGTCAACGAAACCGCCGAAACGAGGAAGTAGAAGGCGCCGAACGCGGCATAAGGCGCGATGTCGCCAATGCTGACGGGCGCAATGCCGGCGGCTTTGTGGAGCATGTGCGTAGCCGCAAGGCCGGACTGCGCGCCGCTGAGGATCATGGCCCATTGCGCGCCATAGGATTTCCAGCGCCTGACGCCCGTGACGAGCTGGAACAGTCCGGACAGAGCGGCCCACACGCCGAAGATTTGGAGTACGGCGTGCATGCCGCGTCCGAGCGTTAGAGCGACGGCGATCGCGGTCACGATGCTGACGATGAGGTTCAGCATCTGGCTCTTGTTCTTGGCCAGGCCGCCGCTGCGGCTGGCATCCAGGTAATTCGCGATGGCGTCCCACGCCGGGTAGGCGACAAGCATGACCGCCGCCAGCGGCATCACGCTGTTGGCGACCGTGAACGCCAGCGCGACCCAGATCGCGGAGACCCCGAAGCGCAGATAATAATATGTCTTGAGCCAGTCCCGGTTCGAGCCGAGTGTTTCGATGGAAGCCGTCATGATAGGGATCCTTTCTTGGTGATGAAGGCACGCGCGTCCGATCCCGGAACCGGGTGCTGCGGTGGTTGGTGAAGGTCAGCGGCTGCGCAGCCTGTCGAAGACGGCCGCGAAAAACGGAACTACAGGCGGAAGCGTCTCGGCAGGAGCCATCGCGCCGCGCCCATGACGGCAATGCACCCCGCCGAATACCAGACCACCACATAGAGCGGGTCGTTGAACGGGCAGCAGAAGGCGAAGACGAAGGCGCCGCAGGTGCTCGCGGCAACGCCCGATGCGAGAGCGCTGAGGTTGGGTTGCGTGGGAGCAGCGCGCCGCATCAGCATGCCCAGGATCGCCACGATCGGCAGCGACAGGACGAATATCGAGACTGCGCAAAGAAGGCCGTGAACCGGTTCGAGGCGCTCGATCAACGTATGGCCACTCACGCCGGCGGGCGCGACGAACAGGCCGCCGATCATGGCGGCGACCGCCAGGGCGCCGGCGAGCATCAAGCCCCCGCGAGGCCGCGCGGTCGGCGAAAAGGAACGGATCGCGACCGCGCAGGCAATCCCGGCGAGGATCGCGAGGCTACCGAGCCTCCAGACCAGATAAGCGGAATCGCCCATCCGGCCCATGTCCGGTCGCATCAGCCCGAGCCCAACGACCAGCGCGAGTTCAGCCGCGCCGAACGCCAGGATCAGCGCCGCTTCGCGCAGCATGCGCCGCCGCCGGACCGGAACAAGATTGGCCGACAGGTCCATGATCAGGGCATCATTCGACATCGGGGGTCTTCTCTATGAATGCCGTCAGGCGAACGAGCCCGCGGTGGATGTTCATCTTGATGGCGGATGGGGACAGGCCCGTTTCTCGCGACGCATCCTCGATGCTGTATCCTTGCACCTTGACCAGCAGGATCGCCTGCGCTTGTGCCGGGCGGAGCTCTTCGAGCAGATTGGCGAGTACCGAGCTGCTGACGACCGCCGTCTCGTGATCTGCGATCGACAGATTCTCGGACAATTCTTCAGTCGGACGGCGGCCCAGATTGCGCAGCTGATCGATCCATTTGCGTTTGGCGATCGCCGCCAGCCAAGGTCCCAGCGGATAGAGCGGATCGTAGGTGTGACGCCGCCGATGGACGGCGAGCAACGTCTCCTGCACCGCATCGTCGACATCGCCCGGAGGCAGGCGGCGCCCGAAATAGCGGTTCAGCCAATCCGCGACCTCGCCGAGCAAACGGCGATAGGCGCCGCCATGCCCGTTCTGCGCGGCCACCATCAACGCGCCCCATGCGTCCGGCGCCGTCAGCGATGGCCGCTCATCGACCCGCCGCGCCGGGCCGGACGAAGGCTTGGAGGTGAATCTCGAGAAGAGCTTCGAACGCATGATCTCTTATTCGGTAGGCGAGCGAAATCGGTCACCTCTCGACAAAAATTATTTTTGGTTGTCGCGCTCGCCGCGCGAAGCTGGCGTGGCGGGTGAGCGACTCCCAGGCGGCTAGGCGGCTTTCATCGCCAAATTTGTGGTCGCCTGGGCGAAGCATTCCTCCGCGATGTCGATCAGCACGCGCGCCTCGGTCCAGCGGTCGCTTTCCTCGCGCCATTGGCCGTCGGGGCCGGGCACCATCTTGGGGTAATGTGCGCGCGCCGGGAGCAATTCGGGATGGACCGCGAGATAGTCGCCTGGGCGGGCGGAGCGAAGGAATCCCTCGCACGCGGCGATCCACATCCGGCGGTAATAATCGGTGTGCCGCGTCTCGGCCGGGTCGCTTGCGGTGAGCTGGCCGAAGGCGTTGGACGAGACGCGCAGATGGAGGAAGCGCGTGCGCTCGAACACTGGCGCAAGCGCGGCGAACTTCATCTCCATGTCGCCATAGGTGAATTCGTGGCCGATGTACCAATGCGCGAAATCGCCGTTGAAGCGGAGTTCGGGGAAGCGCTCGATCAGGTCGAGCGTGCGCCGGACGTCCTGCGTCATCGTCGCGCGGTGCGTCTCGAGATAGATCGGGTGGTTCTCGGTCACCGAAATGTCGAGCATCGCCTCGGCGAGCCGCGCCATGTCGGCATCCTTCTCCAATCCCGTGCCGAGGTGGACCGTGGTGCAATCGCACCCGGCATCGCGGAACGCTTTGATCCGCTCGCGCATCTGATCCATGTCGTCGAAGATGCGCATCATACCGGTCGGGATCAGCCCGGCGGCGGTGGCATTGGCGGGATCGGGCGATTGCAGCGCCTCATAGCCCGCGGCCGCGACCGCCGCGTAAATCTCGGCAGGCGTGCCGCGCGGACCGCTCGACCAGTCGGGCAAATCCGCCGACGTGACGAAGCTCATGCCATGGAGCAGGCGCGGCGCGGCCTGCGAGCCGTCATTGGTGTTGGGGATGCCGGCCACGTCCTTCTCCTGCGTCAGTCGCCCGTTACCGGCGGCCAGCCGCCCGCGGCGCGGATGCGCTCGATCGCGACCATCGAGTGGACGAAATCATCCTCGGGCAAGGCGAAGGCCTTGTCCTCGAGCAAAGTGTCGCACAGCGCGTTGAGTTGCGCCGTCCAGGTCGTCGGCCCCGCGACTTCCTCTTCGCGGCGCTCGTCGCCATCAACCTCGACGATCAGCCGGTGTCCGCGATGCGGCACGACCGGGTTGAACACCGCGATCGTCCCGCGTTCCCCCACAATGCGAAGATCCGCCGCGAACGGCGCGACGAACGACGCGGAAACGCGCGCCGTGACGCCGTCGGCGTACGTCAGGTGCGCCTCGAACGCCTCGTCGGTATCGCCTCGCAGCACCGCGGTCGCCCGGTCGACGACAAAATTCTCGCCATGCAGCCGCCGTACCAGTGCCAGCGGATAGACGCCCAGGTCCATCAGCGCGCCACCGCCCAGCCGCCCGTGCCAGCGAAAGTCGTCGGGATTGTCGAGCGTGATGTCGAACCGCGCCGCGATCTCGCGAACCGCGCCGATCGTGCCCGCCGACACCAGGTCGGCGACGCGACGGAACAGCGGGTGGTGAATCGCGTGCATCGACTCGACCACGCGCAGCCCCGCCCGTCGCGCCACCGCCAGCACGGCACGCGCTTCGTCCGAGGTCAGTGAAAAGGGCTTTTCGACCAGCACATGCTTGCCCGCTTCGAGCGCCTGGATCGCGAGTCCGGCGTGATTGGCGGGCGGCGTCGCGATATAGATCAGGTCGATATCGGGATCGGCAAACAGCGCGGCGTAGTCGCCATAGGATCGCGCGATATCGTGCGCCGCGGCGAAGGCGGCGGCACGGTCGGCATCGCGCGCGGCGACCGCGACGAGCGCCGATCGCGGTTCGGCGCGAACCGGATCGATGATCCCGTGCGGCGCGATGCGCGCGGCGCCGACCAGGCCGATGCGAAGCCGGTGCATGCGCGTCAGGCGGCCGGGCGGGCGCGCCGGCGCTTGGGCTGGTCGAGCTCGGCGAGGTTGCGCCGGATCGTCTCGCGCATCGGCTCGCCGCCTTCGAAGAAGCGGTCGAGCAGCGAGTGCAGCCGGTCGGCGTCGCCGCTGACGATCGCCTCGACGATCACGCGGTGCTCGGCATGGCTGTCGCGCGCGCGGTCGGTGGCGAGATCGGCGTGAAGATTGACGTAGCGCTCGGCGCGGTCGCCGAGATTGCCGACCACTCCCCTCAGGATTCGCGATCCGCAGCCGGACAGGATTTCCTCGTGCAGGCTCTTGTACGCCTGCTGCCACAATTCGCGCGCCTCGGGATCGGCGTCGGTCATCACCTTGCTGACCTTGAGCGAGCGGTGCAGCGCGAGCACGACGCGTTCTTCCCACTCCTCGCCGCCACGCTCGACCGCCATTTCGAGCGCGAGCTGATAGGTGCGCCGATAGATGTCGATCAGGTCGTTGTAATCGGCCAATGACACGCCGGCGACGCGATAGCCCTTGTTATGCTCGTGTTCGATCAGCCCGCGCGCCGACACCAACAGGATCGCCTCGCGCACCGGGCTGTGCCCGACGCCGTAGAATTGGGTGAGCTGTTCGACCTTGAGCCGCTCGAGCGGGGGAAACACGCCGCGCACGATGTCGCGGCGCAACCAGTGCGCGATCGCCTGGGTCGGGTTCTTGTCGGCGTCGATCCCGGCGGTCAGGCGGGGATCGGTAAAGGTCGCGACGGAAACCGGTGCTGTCACATCAGGTCTTTCTGATCGAGCGAGAGATGCCGGCATCATAGAGCAGCGAGGCGTTCAAAATGAAAGTCCGGACCGGGAACGCGGGGTCCCCGATCCGGATAGTGCGCGGCCTGAGGAAACGAGGCGCGATCAGAACTTCAACCCCAGCGCCACACCGATCACGCGGCGCGCTTCGTAGAGCGGATATTGCTGCGTGCTGCCCGGCGACGAACCGAGCACGGTCGAGCCGATATTGGTCGCGAAATTCTTGTCGGTCAGGTTGCGGCCGAACACCGAGACGCGCCACAGATCGTTCTTGCCCGACAGGCCGATCGACATGTTCACCAACGCATAAGCGTTCTGGTACATCCACGGGCTGATCGGGAAGCCCTGCCCGGCCCGCGAATGATAGTTCACGTCGGCATCGAGATGGTATTTCCAACCGTTCGAGCCGAGATCGCCGGTATAGCTGGCCATCAGATTGCCCGACCATTTGGGGGCATGCGGCAGCTCCGTACCAGTCAAATTCTGCTGCCCGCCGACACAGCCTTGCGCGACGGTCTGCCCCGCCCAGCATTGCGCGTTGGGGAAGCTCTTGAAGATCGCCTTGTCGTACATTCCGCTCGCCGAAATGACGAAGTCGGCCGAACGGATCGGGCGCCACGACAGGTCGAACTCGACGCCGTTCGACCTGAGCTTGGCGGCATTGATCAGATAATAGACCGACAGCGCGCCGGGTGCGCGCGCCGAGATCTGATAATCCTCGACGATCGTGTGGAACGCGGTGACGTTGAACGTCAGCCCGGCATCGGGCCAGCTGGTGCGGATGCCGATCTCGCTGTTGGTCGGGCGTTCGGGTTTGACGTCGGGCAGATTGGCGAAGCCGATGCCGGTGTCGTAGCCGCCGCCCTTGAACCCGCGGGTGATCGTCGCGAAGACATTGGCGCCCTTGCTCAGATCATATTGCGCGCCGAACCGCCACAGCAACGCCGAGTTGGTCTTGCGCGCTCGCGAAAACGACGTCGCGAGGCTGCGGGTGTCGAGACGGTATTTCGACGCGAACGCCGTTTCGCTGACCCAACGGCCGCCGGCTATCAGGCGGAATTGCTTGCTGAGATTGATATTGGCCTGGCCGAACACCGCATAATTGTCGGTGGTCGCGTCATTGGTCACCGCCTTGCCGGCGAACGCCGCCGCGCTCGACTTGTTATCCTGGTAGGAGATCGAGGTGACCGCCTGGTGGAAATAGAAGGCGCCCAGCACATAATCGATCAGCCCGCTTTTGGGCGAGGTCAGCCGCAATTCCTGGCTGAATTGATGCTGGCGAAAATCGGCGTAATTGACGTTGTAGATATTGGTCGGCTGGGAATCGGTATCGAGCCCGTCGATCGAATGCCAGGAGCGGAACGCGGTGATCGCGCTGATCGTGTAATCGCCGCCGAGTTCATATTCGTTGTCGAGCGAGATGCCCCAGCTGTCGACGTCCGAGCGCACGCCGCCGTCTACATTCTGCTTTTCGTTGCTCGGCGACGGCACGATGCCCGCCGCAATCTGGTTGAGCTCGAGCGCATTGGGAGTCGGGCCGACGCGCCGCAGCGTCCAGATGCAGCAATCGGTGCGCCGCTGCCACCAATCGGCGATCAAGGTGGAGGTCAGCCGGCTGCCGGGCGTGAATTCGAGCTTGCCGCGAAAACCGTAATCGTTGCGGTTGTTGAGATCGCGGTCGTCATGGAGATTGGTGACATTGCCGTCGCGCTTGTTGACGCGTCCCGACAGCAGCAAGCGGACATTGTCGCTCAGCGGTCCGGTGACGTAGCCCGACAGCTTGCGCTCGTTGAGCGGCCACGCCCAGCTGGCATTGGCGGCTCCTTCCCAATGGTCAGACGGCCGCTTGGTGACGACGTTGATCACACCGGCCGAAGCGTTCTTGCCGAACAGAGTGGCCTGCGGACCCTTCAGCACCTCGACCCGTTCGATATCTGGCAAATCGGCGAGCGAGGCGCCGGATTGGCCCATCACGACGCCGTCGACGACGAAGGCGACGCTGCCCTCGACCGATTCCGACGAGAAGGAGGTGGTACCGACGCCGCGGATATAGAAGCCGAAGCTGCGCGGACCGGCGGCGTTGAGCACCTGCACGCCCGGGACGAAATATTGCAGGTCGGTCGCTTCGTTGACGTTGAACGCCGCGAGCGTCGCGGCGGGGACGACCGTTACCGCGATCGGCACGTTCTGGAGCTTTTCCTCGCGCTTCTGCGCGGTGATGACGATGTCATCGGCATAGGCATTGGCGGATGCGTCGGTCTGGGGCTGCGGTGCCGCGGCGGACACCGGTGCCACCGATCCCGCATCCTGCGCCGACGCCGGGCTCGCGACCAACGCCAGTCCAGCCACACCCCCGAGCAGTGCCGAGCGGCAAAGCCGGCCAATGAGACGCATCTCACCCACCTTATCCATCAACATCCTCCCAGATCGATTCGTATATTATTATTTGCCGATTTTCGATCGAGTTTAGCATATTGTCAACGGTACGATCTAAAGATGGATGCCCCCACGCCTCAGCCGGCGGTCGGCGGAGGCCGGCGCGCGGCGATCTCGGCGGCGATCCGCTCATGCTCGCCGGGGCGTAACGGGTGGTGCCACATCGCCCAGGCGGCGATGCCCAGCCCAACGATCGGGCAGATCGCCACGACCAGGCGGAGGCCGGCCAGGGTTGCGTCGCTCTGCACCGCATTGGCATGGAATCCGACTAGGTCGAACGCCAGCCCCATCAACCCCGCGGCGAGCCCCAGCGCCACCTTCTGGAAAAAGATGCCGAAGCCGAAGATGAACGATTCGGCGCGGATGCCCGACCGCCACTCGCCATATTCGACCGTGTCGGGGAGCATCGACCAATAGGTCATGTTGAGCCCCAGCATGCCGATCTGGAGCACCAGGAACATCGCCGCCGCGGGCAAGACGGCCCGGAAATCGGTCAGCGCGAAGACGATCAATCCGGCGACCAGCCAGGCGCTGGCGGCGAACCAGGCGCCGCGCTTGCCGATTCGTTTGGTGATCGCCACCCAGCACGGGATCACGATCAAGCCGGACGCCATATTGGCCGACAAGGCGTAGCGCGCCGCGCCCTCGTCGCCGACGAAATATTTGAAATAATAGATCACCGACTTGCCGATGATCGTGCTGCACAACGCCGCCGCGGTCACCGCGATCATGACCAGCCAGAACGCCTTGTTGAAGCGGATCGACCCCCAATAATCGCGCAACACGGGCAGCGGCGCGTCGTCCCCCGGCAAGGGCGGTTCGACGGTGTTGAGGAAGACGAGGGGCAGGATGATCGTGGCGATTCCCGCCAGCACGCAGGCGGTCCAGAAGAACCCCCTTGCCGGATCGCCCGCGCCGAAATAGCCGACCATCGGCTGGGTGAGCCACGCCACGGTCAGCCCGGCCAGTGAGGCGAACACCATTCGAAACCCGGCGAGCCCGTTGCGGTCGTCGGACCGCGTCGTGATCCGCGCGGTCAGCGTCGAATAGGGAATCGACACCGCGGTATAGGTCACGCGGAACAGAAGATGCGCGAGCATCACGATCGCGGTGAGCCCGAGCCCGGTCGCCGCCGGTTTCCAGTACAGCCCGGCGAACGACAGGCCGAGCGGCACCGCGCCGATCAGCACCCAGGGACGATAGCGGCCCCAACGCGTCCGCGTGCGGTCGGCGATCGTCCCCATCACCGGATCGATCGCGCCGTCGAAGATCGAGGCGATCATGTAGATCAGCCCCGCGGTCGACGCCGGCAGACCCACGACATCGGTGTAATAGAACAGCAGGAACAGCGAGATGCTCTGCCAATAGAGATTGCAGGCATAATCCCCGATCGCGAACCCCGCCTTGCGCGCAATGCTCAGCCGCCCGTCCGCGCTCGTGACTGCCGCCATGACCTCTCCCATTTTTAGATCGTAATTGACTTTTTTTGTATTTTTCGATCAATTTCTAGCTGACCCGCTCAACCACGGCAAGGCAGACCCATGATTCTAGGCGATACCGGCGTCATAATGCGCCCCGCGACTCTCCCTTCCCTCGCGATCGATGGGGACCGGTTCGTCGACAGCCATGGCCGCCATGTCATTCTGCGCGGGGTCAATCTGGGCGGCGATTGCAAGGTCCCGTACCCCAACGGCGGCACCCAATATCCGAGCGATTTTGCCGACCATCGTACCGTGTCGTTCGTCGGACGCCCCTTCCCGATCGCCGAGGCCGACGAGCATCTGGCGCGACTGGCGCATTGGGGGTTCAACTGCCTGCGCCTGCTCACCACCTGGGAAGCGGTCGAGCATGCCGGGCCGGGCCGGCACGACCAGGACTATCTCGACTATTTCACCGAGGTGTGCGCCCGCGCCGGCAAACACGGCCTCTACCTCTTCGTCGATTTTCACCAGGACGTCTG
>Ga0307517_10008761_pt1 | contig 14472 bp, 12 predicted proteins | sample 23_EM_MG_FD_194515 | JGI IMG/M metagenome (GOLD analysis project Ga0307517, IMG submission 194515) | Populus trichocarpa ectomycorrhiza microbial communities from riparian zone in the Pacific Northwest, United States - 23_EM | ecosystem: Host-associated > Plants > Roots > Unclassified | place... | reverse complement strand
GCTTGCAAGATCTTGTTCCTGGATGCCACAGGGTAAGAACCTTTGCACAAGTTTAATTTTGATTATAATTCATGCATGTATTAATATTGAATAACTCTTAAAAACATGTAGTCCTGCATATTTGGAGTTCAAGTTTAAATAAGTTTAAATTAGTTGATTAAAATCATAAGTGTTAAAAAATAATATAAATTATATCTTGGAGTGTTACCTAATAACTTGACACGAGGGATGTTAGAATCTCACATTAAATAAGAACACAAATACCAAGATTCTTATAAGCCCTTGGAAAAAAAGAAAAAGAGAAAGTAAAAAACAGATTTTTAATATCATTTTTCCTACATTAGATTAGCTGAAATTTCAAAAGACTTTTAGATTAAAAAAAAAAGATTAAAAAAGGTTTAATTTCTTAATAACTTTTCAATAATATGTTATGGATTCATTTAGATTAGATAATGAAGATATAGTTTTAGATTATACAGGTCCATTTAATCTGGACTTTTCAATAAAATCTAATATTATTAAAGCTTTAACCAGCTGGTCACGAGTTTTAATCTCATCATTCTATTTTATTCATTCCATTTTATTCGGTAAAATTAGCTGATATGAGTCCATGAATGTACAGTCAATGGGGATGGCAGTTATGCTAGAGGAGATAATCAATTATGTACATTCATTGCAGAATCAAGTTGAGGTAATTTCCCACGACAGAATCTGGTACTAATATTTTTACAGTTTCATCTTATAATTCCATACCCTAACATGTTTTGATTAACCTTGTTCTGTCAAAATTCAGTTTCTTTCCATGGAGCTTGCAGCTGCAAGTAGTTCTAATGACCTGAACAATTTAACAGAATCTTCAAAGAGGGCTCAGGTGCTCTTACAATAACTTATTGAATCTTGAGTAGCTAGGAGGCTGCCTTATTTATTTATTTTTACCCGAAGTATTAATATGTTGACCTGCAGTTGATTACATAATTTGGTCGCTATGTGCTGCAAATTCCATCTCAAATAAGTCTGCAATGTATCTCTAACTGTGGTGACCTGAAAGGCTGAGTGCTTGTATAAAATGACTGAAGCTGGAATATTAATTGTGCAGGGAACAGACTCAACTGAAGCACAGAAGACACAGAAATGGTTGAGAGAAAGATATGGAGAAATCACTTGCTTCCACTCTGCATGGTCCATTTGACTGCATTTTTGGCAATTACTCTTTGTCGCTATAAAGCACATGGATATGCTCCCTAGCTATCATCCTTTGCCATAAATCAAATATGTCTGTATTTATGTGGCAGACACGCTAAAGATATTTGCATTACATCACAGAAAATGTCTAGAAATAAAGTACAAAAAAAGAAGATTATATTGCTATTTACTTGTCCAATTTGGGGGCTGATTTTTCTTCTTATTTTTTTTTAATATATCAAATTTGACTTTCTTTAGTGATCTGTGGTGTGTAACATCCTATGTATTGATATGCCCTGTCGGCATGAGCAGTTAAGCATCAATTTGATTCAGGAGGTTCTCTTGGCTTTATGTATTGCTTGTACATTCATTGTCCATTCTGTGACAAAATTATACATGCACCCACTTGATGATTTGAAATTTGGAGTTTGGGCCAGTTGGCGAGTCTGTCACACCCTTTAACCAGACACTTTCATGTGGTTCATGATTCTCTTGGTGTGCAAGAGACAAAGAAACAGGAAGAGAAAGAGTGTATTTTGCACCTGTCAACAGAATCTAATTAATGATCTTAAGGGAACATGCATATCAGATACGCAATCTCTATACTCCTACCATATACCAGGGATATGCAGGCAAATTCACGATCGCAATCATACTTACAGAGCAACATGTGAACGTAATTGGTGTTTGTTTCCCTATGGATCAGATCAAGTAGACTTCCCCTTGACTACCACCTGCATAAATCAATCTTATCCACAAATTACTAGTAGCTAAAGCAAAACCTGCTATGATGATCAAAATCCTTAAGATAAAAACAGTTCCAAGTAGCTAGAGATGATTCAAAGATAAGTCCAATGTAATAAATATACTTTACAAGCAATGTTCCATAATTCTCTTGTTAGCTCTCTGGTGTCTGTTCTTTTAGGTGGCAGGCTTCTGTCATGCCATTGCCCTCCATCATACTTCTTAACCAAGCAACAATCATAGTTGCATGCATTATGTAAACAACAATAGTTCAAAAGCTAATCAATCGGAAATGCATCGCCATATAATCAATTGCTTCATCATCAAGGCTCAATAACATTGAAATCATGGCAACATATAGCGGCCTCTACCCCGGATAAAATGAGAGCACAAGTTCGATCTCCTGGAAATGTATTTGTTGGGAGGGCATAACCTTCGCACTCCCGACCATTAGTCTCAGGCCCAATAGGGCTGGAGATACCCTTGGTAAAGACCGGGAAAAAAAAGAGATTATTAGATAAATCTTTGCAGGAAAACACATGTTATTTGGATAATAATTACTTGACCTTAAGCACTGTTTTCTTCCATTATCGATGAGTTTCTATCAGATGAAAAGCGCGGTTTGCGTTGAAGGGACAAGCAGACTTCAAACAGAATCATACAATAGACTTTGTGACATACAACAATAACGATAAATGGACACAGACAATGTAACGGATTATCAGAATTATAGGTCCTACAAGCATATGGATGAGCAGAATCTCATAGATGTTGCCAATTCATAGAATTGGATGAGTGTAATGAAAAAGTTGGAGAATAATTTTATGGCACTGAAGAAAGCGAATAAATTCACAGATGCATTGCATCCAAAGATATAAGATAGAAGACAGCTTGAATGGGCCATATCATGCTCACAAGATGATACAGCAACATGGGTTCTCAGATTTCTTAAAGGAAAATGACCTTAAGAATCTTAAAAGCTTCTACTATCTGAAATACCCTTGTTTTCTTTGACTCCCTTTTGAAAAAAATTTCATCACTTGGCTTTTTGTTGGTGCATGCACGATGAACACAGGCAAATTGCCTGTGTCGACAACGTGTCCATTGAGCCGAATGAACAAGGATCAGCACAGTAGCATTGATCATCAACGTCTCCCATACCTAACGTACAGCAAACAGAGAAGAAAACTATCTTAAAGAAATCAAGAACAGCAGATAAAACATCTTATCTACACTCTATATAAGTAGATCAACAAAGCAAACCAAACAATCACGAGTCTACTTTATTTCCTTTCTCCGAAACGTGACCCAGAATACCATTCTAAGATGACTTGATAGTTGATAAAGGTGCTGTCTCCAAAGACCAAGAGTCCATATCATAATTTCTTATGAATATTTTAAGGTGTATTGCAATTCAATAATTTAAGGTGCATTATACCAGGGGACAAGAAGATGATATAAATATATCTCCAAAGTTTCCTGATTTGAAATCCCACAGTGCCTCTTGTGAGAGTTACTCTCGGATGTGAAAGAACAAACAACAGTAATTAACCCTGTTTCTATGAATTTGCTAATGCTGCGTGCAAAATCAGAAGTGGAGTGGTGGGACAGTTTCTAGTGAAGGCTACTGATGTTGATTAAAATAGTATCAACACTGTTCTTATTAAGAAGCAAAATAATGATAATAATCACTATTATTAAATTCAATCTGTTCTACCCAGCAGTGGATCAAATTAGGATTCAATTGATTTAATCCTGGTTAAGTCTAAATAAATCAATCCAGAATTGATCCAATTTAATTTGATTAATTTGATGAGTTCAATCTTCAACTAGTTAAAATTTATTTATTTTAATACTGTTTTAATTATTTTTTTTCAAATGAATCTTGTTTTAATGTTTTAATTTTGTTTTATTAGTTTAGATTGATTTGAGCTTGATATAAAGTGATTATTATTATTATTATTATTATTATTATTATTATTATTATTTATTAACATGGATATCCAGATCAGCATGCGTATATTTTAACTAATTCCATATATTTTAAAAATAATAATCATATAAATTTTCAACGAATAAAAAATAATTATCATAGTTAGAGTTAGTAACAACCTTTTTTTTAAAAAAAAAAAATCTGAATAATGAGGTACCGAAATCAATAATATATATAAGAAGGAGAAATCTTAATTGCTTGAAACTAGCTGAACCAGAGTCAGCATAGCTCATAGGTCAACAAGGGCCGACTATAAAACAACAATTGTAAGGATAGACATATATTAGATAGGGCCCGCATTATGCCGTTGGCCACAAGCATTTCTAAAAAGTAAGGTAACACAAGCATTTCTAAAAAGTAAAAAATTATTGAGAATCGGGTTATTGATTCACTGAATTTAATAAGTTTGATTAATTTAAATAATATAAATAAAAAAATACAATAATTTCTAATAAAAAGAATTGATAATATAAAAAAGGTAAAAAAAAAAATTCAGATATGAGTTGATCCATGTTAACATATCAAATATGTGATCTAGTTGTGATATCAAGGTAACCCTATCAAAAGCAAATTCAATAAAACTATGAACATCAATTATAAAAAAACTCAATGTTTAAGGTCGAAACTAAAAAAAATTAAAAAATAAAGCAACAAAAAAAAATCTAAATCAACCAAGTTTAACTCCTTACATGGGCAAGATAACATCATGGAAAGGAAAATGAAAGAAAAAAAACCACGAAAATCAATTCCTATAAATCAAATGTTGATGGACAAATTTAAAAAAAAGAAATTCAATTAGAAAATGATAAAAAAAAAACAATAAAAATAATGAGGATCAAATTTGATATAAAAATAAAATAAAACCAAATGATGAGGGACAAAATTGAAGAAAAAAAACAATAAAAAAGACAAATAACAATCAAAAGAATAAGGACTAAATTGAATAAAAAAACAAACACAAATGACACATTTATATTTTGGCAAGAGAAGAGAAAGAAAAGAGGAAGGAGAAGAAAAGTTCTACAAGAACCCAACCATTGCGGCTTTGCATACTTGTGCCACACCACTATAAAGATCATAACGAGACACTTTCAAAGTCGTCGTGGAAGGCGGTGTTTGGATATGGAATGTCAGCGTATGCGCCGCTCAAAGGTTGCGGATGTCGCCCTCTTGCTGACACGTGTAAGGCACGCACCATCCACTTTTTGTTCAAAAAGTTAATATTTATATTTATAAAAAGATGAAATCACCCCTAAGTCAACTTGTTAATTACTAAAAATCAGTTTGAAAATACCAAAATGTTCATGGTTACAAGTCTGAAAGTTTTAGTTTTTAAGAGTATTATAGTCTTTACACTATGCTTCTGAAATACAAAAAATACCAAATTGCTCTCAATCAATCTTAAACAAAAAAGAGAATTAAAATCAAATGATTAGGGATTAAATTGAAAAATAAAATTAATAAAAAAAAGATTAAAAACAAAATAAATAGGAATAAAAAAATAAAGATTAAATTTGATAAAAAAAACATAAAAAAATCAAATGTTAAGGGATGAAACTAAAAGATAAATAAATAAATAAAATTCGATACAAGTAAATGATTGAGGGCCACTTTGCAATGTCGACATACCTTTTGAGGTGGATGAGAGAGAAAAGAGGGGGCGAAGAAAAATTATCATCAGAACTCCTCCATGCCATGGAGATCAACACGCATGCGACCCATCGTGTAGAGGGTGGCGTGATACCAACAACAATCGGGAGGCATCACACACGTCGCCTAAAGAATACTAGCGTCTCACCTTTGCCAGCGCGTGCTCCGCACATACCAACCACTTTTTTTAATTTTAAAAAGACTAGAACACTCTTGATTCCATGAGATAATTTTAAGAAAACCGAGATTAAAAAACCTAAAATGCATCTTGATTTTAGTTAAAAAAAAGTTGATCATTAGAGCTATGCGGTAATTATTTAATACAAAAAAATAAAAAATAAAAAACACTCCTCAGACGTAGACATTAGATGTGTTTTTTTTTAAGGAAATGAGAGCAATTACATTGCAATAAATATATGAAAAATATAATTTTATCCCTAAGTGTATATTTATATTTTTTTATATATAGTTGAAGGATTTATTAGTTGTTTTATTGTGAATTATACTATGCACAATCCACACCAAAGTCCAAAACACTGATAAGACTTGGTTTTATTTGTAACGATGGTGAAGAGTGAACTCCCGTTGCCTCTTAAAGTTTTATTTTTATTTTTATTTTTTAATGTGCTTTAACAAGAAAGAGTGATATTGAAGTGACTACCAAGATATGTTTGTGCTCCTTACATCGGATCCCTTTTCAATTGTCCACATTTGTTGTGCATGAAATACCTCTAATTTCTATAGTTATTAAATGTCACATATATATATATATAAAGCTTGCCTCCCCCCTTGTAATATGGTTAATTGCTATAGTTATTGGTTAATTTAAAAATACATATATGATACAAATCTAGTAAAACTTTGCACATTAATCCAACGCCTGTTTTAAGTTGGTTTTTAAAAAATAAATTAAATGAGAGTTAACATGATCAAGCGAGCTAACATGTAAATTCAAGATTTTATTTACCAATTAAAATTTAATTCAATTTTTTAAAATAAATTAAGAAAAATCTTAACATGATACTATTTCGTTTTAAATTAATTCGAGTTAATCTATTCAATTCATAACTCGAACCAAGTTTAATATCTTTCATTTCAGCTTCTTAAAAAAAAAAAAAGTTCATTTTTATACAACATTCCAGTCAACTGCAAAGGCAATGCTCAAATGGGAGAGTTAGTCATAATTTTAATGACTATACTTTATAATACTGTTTGTTTAAGTTTCTTGGATGGAGTCCGCCAAAGTCCATAGAAGCCCTAACTAATTATTGGGCCTATGATAAGTGGGCCAAGAAGAGGAAGAGGTCAAAGCCCAACAACTGATTGAGCCCAAAATTCTCAACTTCAAGAGGAAGAAATCGAAGAGTGAAGACTGGAGAAGAGAGTAGAGACAGATTCAACTTTGGATTTATTTATTTATTTATTTTTGTGAAAAAACACTGACGAGAAGAAAAACACTATTCACCCAGATTCTTTTCCCTGTTAAATTAATTTGGCATTGGATCGCATTATCTAGTAATTTGATTAAAAATGATGACCCCAAGACAAATTAGTGAAGATCGAGGAGTAGGATCTTCTCCTCATTTTAGGTATGCAAAATCGCTTTCACTCTCTAAAACCCTAACCCTAATGATGTCTCTCTTTGCCTCTTTATTTTGGTTTTGATTGAATGATTTTTTTTAGTGTAAGCTGCTAAGAAAGATTGTTTGTTTTTTTGAGTTTTCGAGGTTGTTATTAAGGTGGGTTTATTGGGAAATCTTGTAAGGTCAGTTCTGTTTGGGGTTTTTAAGGTAATTTTGAGGATAAAGAACAAAGTAATGGTTGTAACAAGTGCTTGATTTAGCGCTGTGATAGCTGTTTGGAGCTTACTTAAGGAAATCTATAGTTTAGTAATAACTGTATTAGGTTTGAATGATGGGATTTTATTGGAGGGACGGCAATTTATGATTTTGGTGCATTTCTGGTGGGGTTGAGATGGTTTCGGTTTCAGTTTCTTGTGAATTGATGCGAAATTGTCTGGCTAATGGGTTGTTTTAAGTTTAACATGGAAGCATGTTTGATTACCCATTGAGTGCTCAAGCTGTTTTGTTTATGCTTTATGCTTTCTTTTTCAATGTGTTTATGCTTGATATAGTGGAAGCGGTTTGTATCAATGATTTTGTTTTTGGTATTTCGGTGTAGTCACACTCCATTGCAGATCATCCATGTTATTGGCAACTTCTTGAGAATATGGTCAGTTTATTCGATGTACCGCTATTTGTCTCAGACTGGAGCTTCGGTGGTACTTTTTATATTCAGTTGTTTGATTCCATCGTCAATCCTATTTTTAGTTTTGCAAAAGCCTTGGAAGGGGAGAGCACTCTCTAATCAGCAGGTGAATGACTAGAAATGTGTCCTTTTCATTTCAGATATTGATGTGGGAGTATGCACTAGCTGATTCTTAAATGGTGTTAACTGTTGTTCAGGTAGTTCCATCTGTTATAAATGGTGTGATAACAGCTTTGTACTTCATCTTGTGGGGAAAGGGACTTAAGTCGTGTGGACCAGTTAGGTATGCTTGTACAACTTGAAGAATCTGAAATTAGTATTCTGGAGTTTCAAGTGGCTTGTTCGATTGTAAATGTTCTTTTTCTCTGCGCTGGGGGGCGGGGGGTGCTCTAGGAGATTCAACTTTGGCAATTTGAGAAATGACCACCTATTTACTGATGATTATAGGTGTATATACACTTGTAAATTGTCTTGAATAGAGCACAAGATACTAGAGGCTTCTGAAAAATTAAGCTTAAATGCCAAATCATTTTAAAACGTGCTCCAAAATTAATTTATGGTTGCCTGGGACTATCTCCTGTCTTGTCAAGGTAGTAAAGAGTCTTCTTACAGGATTTATCTTTAATTGATATGTTGTGAATTTGTTCATTCTTCCAAAGTTTTTTGTAGTTTCACTGACTAGTGGTGTTTTGCTTATTTCTAGGTCTAAAATTACTTGAAACTTGTATATATTTATGCAATCTCTTTCAATAGGACTTGAGGATAATTTTATCCAAATTTTTAGAAGCTCTCTAGCTCACAGATTCCAGGATGCCTAAGGAATTTGCACCTAGAATCTCTTATTAATACCAATTTGAAGGGATAGTGCCCTATTCTTCTGTTTTCTTTGTTTTCTGTGATTGCCTTTTCTTTTTCTGTGTATTCTTCTACTTATTTGTAGTTATAGACTTGTAGTAAATTAATTCTTTGTTATGACTCCAGAGCTATCTTGGCGGAGTATTCTGGTGCTGTTCTGGGAGTATTATCTGCTGCATTATATGGACGGAAGGGCCATATCTGGAAAAAGGTTATGGTCTCTGTGCTTTTGAGCACATCAGTTTTTAAGTGACATGCTTCTCATTTTCCGAGTCAAAATCATTTCCCACTGGTTACTTAAAAAAAGAGGTCATTAACTAGTATGTGATGCCTGATAACATAGATGCTACTGTGGTTCTTTTATATTCATGTATGCTTGAACAGAGCCCATTGAACTTGTAGCGGCGAGAGATTCATTATGGTTGGATTCTAAATGCAATTAATATATACTTGTCAAGGGAGATCTTTATGACATCAGAGAGATTAGATAACTGAGTTGTGCTAACTTGGGGGATGCCTTATTCTCCTTATTGTATTCCATCTCCTCTTCTTTCTCAATAGCATCTTCATTTAACATGTGGTTTTGAATTTTATAGCAATCTGATGACCACATGCACTATATCATTTAATTGCAATCAGTGTAAGATCTAGAAGATAATGGGTGCTTCCTCATTTTCTTCAGGTTGGTGGGCTCATTGCGATGTTGGCGTCTTTCTACTTCTTGTCTCAAGGGTGGGCCATGGCCACATATTCACCCTTTAATATCCTTGTGTAGATCCAATTTTTCTCATTGAATTTGTAGTAATAAGGTTTAGTGATTTACTAGCATTAGTTTCCTTGTTTGGGTTTTTTTCCTCTTTCTTTTTATGCCTTCTATTCTTATTGTGAGAATTCTTCAAGCTTGTTTTGTCTTAATGGGAAATACCATTCAAAGATAGTCCTACTACTGAGGATCAGACAGAGGAAGTTTTAGGTATGGGAGAAATGGTAGTTCCAATTCTTGCTGGAATCTTATCAGCTCTAAGAAGGGTTATTGCACGCCGTGTTTCACTCAAGGTGTTAAAATTCATCCATTTACATTATTGTTTGGTACCCTGTTGGCAAATGATTGCAGCTAAGCTTTGTTCTCTTAATTAGCTCTCTGCCTTTTTCCTTTGGGCATTGTGTGAAACTCTAATATTAATTCTGGCCATTCCTTGTTGCCAGAATCAACTTAAAAGGAGGCTTAATGCAATAACCATTACTTCTGCGACCTGTTTTCTTTTTCCTGTGGCCATGTGGGACTTCATCATTGTAAGATATAAATCTGAAATTTTTAGTCCCATTTTTAATTTTACTGTATCAAGCTTTGGAAATTATTTCTTTATTTAAATCCCCATGGAGCTCTGGCCTGATTAAAAATTTTCTGCTTTTTATTTTTTATTTTTTGAGTACTTCAGGGATCAACTTCTGGCAGCAGTGTACAACTGCCGTTTTCAACCTGGGCATTTCTCAGCACTACTCTTTTTGGAGTTATCCTGATATTCTATGTTGACAGTATTGCAGAGGAGAGGTACCTTTTTCTGGGTCAATTCTCAAGTGATGCTGAGCCTTTCAGTATACTCATGTTTTGACTAGCTTTTGTTGAATTAGTTTGTTAAAATATGTTTTAATGCATGCAATAGCTGACTACTTCAGCTTTGGCATAATTACAAGGCCCCTTTGGTAGGGTACATTTACTAAATACACTTGGAGCATTTTTGTTATAAGATTTTAAGCTGGTTCTCATTTTCTTGAGGTCCATGAAGATGAGGCCACTTAGTTATATTACAGTTGCTTATACTAGTGCAGAGGCCTAAATGCATCAATAAAGGGGACCATTTTGTTATTGTGACACGTAAATTTTATCTATCATGCTTATGCTTGTTCATGACTGTGTTCTATGCACTCGCTGATTTCTTTTATGGAATCTGTTGTCTTTTGTATTAAATTCAAGAATTAAGTGGATTTTTTTCATTTTCTTAATGGAACATTTATGTAGATGCTGGTTGTTTGCAAGTAAATGTAAGTTGCATGTTTGACAATTATTTAGAACACTCTTGTGATCAAAAGAACTATATTTGTTTGCAGACTGCACATGGTGTTCTCTTCACCAAGGCACCTAATGGCAGCTGGAGGATGCATCATTGTCATGGAAATTGTCTACAATATGGATTTTTCTCTTCCAGGCTTCATAATATGTTCCTTGATCTTGGGCTTTGGTATGTTTAAAAGTCTTTCATTTATGTTTCTCCATTCATTGTTTATGGGAAATTCCTTGCAATTCATAAATAAGTTATCGAGTCTGCAATAGAGAGACAAATCCTTTGTTTTTTATGGTCAGACTGGTGGATAAGCTGACTAGAATATGTAAAAGATTTTGATAGATGTCATATTCGAGAAGCTTATTATTTCCCTCAAAAACTGGAGTAGAAGAAAAGGAAAAGCATGCCACATAAATGTTTATTACCACTAACCAAACCATTTGAACATAGATACAATGAAGAACAAAAACTAGCACATTGGTAGAAATAAACACCCCTCATGGTCTCCTCGTTTGTGTCATGCTGTAGGGATTTACGAGGCAACTGCTTTGGAGCGTGGTAAAAAGGGTTCTTTTCAGCAATCTGAACCATTGGATGGGGTGTTGGAAGATCAAGGTCAGATGTCCCCACTTCCTACTTGAAGTATGCTGTATTTCTTTTGCAAGTTTTTCACGTGTACACAACAGCTAGAGCAAGTGTTTACAGCTAGGAGACAATTACCATTTCTTATATATTTATCTCCTTTTTCGACGCCAGTGAAACATTTCACGGTATACTGAGTAAGAATGAGTGGAATTGTAACGTCTGAAATCTCACATTTTTGCTTTTGTTGTCTAACAAGTGGCTGATTAATTTTTGTATTGATGTGTATATAAATGATGTAAACGCATATCAAAACTGACATATGCCCAGATGTTGAACAGTTCTCGCTCCCAGATTGACTTTGCTCATTGTTTGTTAGACGAAATAATAGCATGTGCGAGATTGATTGAAAAGAGTATCAAATTCTTCTCAAGTGTAGATGATCTGATATGTCTTGAAACTTCATCAATTTTGTATTCATAAATGGAACAATGATTAAAGACCTTTCTGATATCAAATGTTAAATTCAAAATTTTCTTGCAAAAATTGGTAAAGCTCCTCTGCAATCATAGTGGGATACTCTTCCTGTGGCAAAAGAGCGCCTGGAACCTCAACAAATTTACTGACCCCTTTGGCTCCTTTGAGTGCTTGCATTACTGCTTTTGACCTCTTTGGAGAACTTTTGGTTGACACAACAAGAACCGGTACTTTTCCATCCAAATCTGCGAAGAGCTCAAGGAATTCCTCCTGGGATTTAACTGGGTCAAGGAGACCTGTCAAGAAAGAAGCAGGAGCGTAACGAGCTCCCTTTCGTTTTGTCAGTGCAATTCTACTATCAACAACATCAGGAGTCACATTGTCAGGATTTGCATAGACATGGGATCTGTACTGTGATGCAATTGCCTTCTCGTTGCTTACAAGCACGTTATACATCATCCAACCAACGCCTGGGGTCCTTAAGGTGTCCCTTAGCAGCCCATACCTGGCAAGTCATACATGAGCAGTGAAGTGGAGAGATCAGTTTTATAATCTTAGAACTATAATAGAATACAGAGAAGCAGCTGACAGCATTTCCTGATTAAAAGCTACAAGGATAAGTAAAAGCTACACTGAAATTTGTGATACCTCATTTCCATGGTTGAATCTCGACCAAACACAATAGGAAGAGGACCAGCCCAGGTGGGTGCAACAGCAGCAATGGCTGCTAGCTTCACCAAACCCTTCTTTGCAGCACAAAGAGTAATTGTGGGTGCATGCCCTCCACCAAAGATGACTAAATCATTTCCTGAATTAATTGCAGAAACTCATTTAAGTATGAGTGAAGCACCATATTACTAACAATAATCAAAGAAAATCATAACTCACCAAAGTGCTTCATTGGACCATCTGGAGCACTTATGAAGTCTGTCAGAAATTTCTCCATGACATCAACATTGTAGTCTAGTTTAGGCCTATCAGAATAGCCCAAACCAGGCCAGTCAACAATTACAGCCCTCCAATTGATTTTACTGGCTCGTTGAACAATGTTCCCAGCTACCGATCTCCATTCTTCAACAGTGCTAACATCAGAAATACTTGGCAGCATTAAAATGTTTTTGGTTGGTTCAGGGCTTTCCTTCCCATGTTCTTCATAATAGATAGTTAAAACCTTGTCCTGGAATTTCCATTGCCAGCTATTTGCCTGAAAAAAGATGAAGAAAAATGTGTTGTCAGAGGAATGTAACTAAAACAAGCAACAAGAATCCATAGTCGAAAATTCAGAAATTTCTTGAAGCTAATTGTAAACCAGGACAGGGTTTGCTCTTACCTTAAAGGGGGAGGGCTGTTTATCGGCTAAAGAGATTGTGGGTTGTTGATCAACAGATGTGGAAGCAGCTTTGAGAGAAAAGGGTTTTAAAAAGTAAGCTGTTTGATATTTTGTGTAAGTTTTAGGAGGGAGAGTAAAAGATGGTGAAGAAGAGATAAACAACGAGGCCATGGCCATGGTTCTGGGTTACTAACTTACTGATGAGGATGAAGAAGGGGGAGATTTTTCTAAGGAGTTCGAGAGGGCTATGAGAGGAACTTACAGTACACGCCATGAAAAACATAAAAAAAAAATATATAGTAAAAGAAATACATGATTTTGAGTGGTCATCGAGAATTTAGACGTAGAAATAAAATCTCTTGTCGGTGTCAGCTTTGACTTCAAGGGATATTTTTCCTTTTTTGGGGAAATAAGAAACTCACGGACATCATTGCATAGATACGTGAATGGTATAAATTATATTTAGAAATATTTTTTATTTAAAAATATATTAAAATATATTTCTTCTAATTTTTAATACTATTTTTTAAAAAAATACATTTAAAAATAAAAACTATAGCATTTTTAAATATTTAATACTCAGAAGTCACAGGAAGCTTTCGCTTTGGACTTATAATCATCAACGAAGTGGCAATCCCAACATTTTTACCGCTTCAAATCCTGCTATTTATTATTATTATTATTATTATTAGCATGTTTTATTTTTGAAAATATTAATAAAATAACACAATTTTTTTTAAAAAAATACAAATTGTAATTGAAAAATATGACTTTCATGTTTATCACTATTTATAATCATAATATTAAATTTTAATATAGAGAAATGAGTTGTACATGAAAAGAGAGAGAGAAAAATAAAATAAAAATAGTGATCATGAAAACATACCGAAGCTCCGATTATGATATTATTGTTACTATTAAAAAAATCTCAACGAGACGAATCCAATAAAATCAAGAAAAGTCACAAACGGTGACCCGAGTGTATCACACTTGCCACTCGAAGACAGCAAGTGACTCATTTATCTTTGACGACAAGTATAACTCACTCGTTCATCTTTGGTGAACTTTATTAATGTCGTTGGATTCGTTTTGTAAAAATCTTTTCAATGATACTGATAATATAGTAGTTGGAGTTTCAATGTGAGTCCATGGTCTTTTTTTTTTTTTCTCCTTTCTTCATTATAATTTTTAAAGAGAGAGAGGAGAGAGAGAAATAAAAAAAGGAAAAATAAAAAGACACAAGAGATGCACCAAAGCTTCGATTATGATACCATTGGTACCATAAAAAAATCTTGATGAGATAAATCTAACGCACCAAGCGATTACTC
>Ga0307517_10008760_pt1 | contig 14472 bp, 3 predicted proteins | sample 23_EM_MG_FD_194515 | JGI IMG/M metagenome (GOLD analysis project Ga0307517, IMG submission 194515) | Populus trichocarpa ectomycorrhiza microbial communities from riparian zone in the Pacific Northwest, United States - 23_EM | ecosystem: Host-associated > Plants > Roots > Unclassified | place... | reverse complement strand
TAAATTTATTGTCAAATTAGCATCAAGTTCTTCAATACCGTATGTGATAGTAGCTAACAAAAACATAAAATATAATTTCACTAATATTACAAATTTTGAGAGAGAAAAAACTAAGTCTCTGATGCTCAGTTAACTAAGTCTCTTATGCTCAGTTGATGATTAATTTATCAAAATAGGTTTGAATTCTATTGAATTATAACAATTAGGGATTTAGGATTGTTATACCCGACATCATGGCGAACTAAAAATAAAATAAAAAGATAAAAATAAAAAAAAAAATCATCATTTAGTATTATGATCATTAGAAACTTAATTAGTCTTCAGAGATGTAAGGTAAGGGAGATTATGCTAAAGAAAAGATATTATTACCCTAAAATATCTTACATGAGGTAAGTTATACTGCTACTTATCTTCTATTTTTTAATGATCTGTTTTGCCTAATTTATCGATGATCTAACTACACGAGTGAGAATGGATCTATTGCAATGAGTTAAACACAAAGTAAGTTATAAACTTATTCATTATAAAGTCCTAGTTATCCTTCTCATTCTCAATTTGTTTTGTGAATTGATATTTTTATGTCTATTTACTCCTATCACAACCGATGATTATTAATAGTCTATCAAGTCATTTTAATGAATAATTATGTAATTTTTTATTAAGCTTGTTGAATCTAGCTCAAATTCTATAAGGAGATATCGCTAAACATTTTATTTGTGTAATAATAGTTCTTAGATAATGACTTTTAACATTCATTTATTCTATAATATCGGGATTCATTCATAATTTTTTTTTAATGAGACTATATACCTTAATCCTTAAATACACAAGTAGTAACCATTTTGATCTCCTTGGACATAGAATCTAATGACACTAACATTTAAGACTTCCTAAGAAAATTAATGCTCTAGATTAATACTCAAGTGTCATTGATGAATATTATATTAAAAAGCTTGAAATGAATAAAATTTTAAAAAATCGATGAAAAATAGTGTTGCTTCTCATTAATAATCAAGATAATAATTGCTATAAGTTTATTTATCTCAAATGTTATGAATGAATAACAAGGCATTTATTGAAAATGCAGTTTTAAAATGAGAAAAAAAAATAAAAGGGTTTTGAAATGTCATCCTTTCAAATGTTTTTTAATATGGTCAAGCCTAGATGAGTTTTCCAAATAAGTCATGAAACCCCAAAATAGATGCACGTGATATAACATATATTTTTGCTTTTTCTTTTCTTTTATGATTGCTAAAGTAAAAATGAAAATGCAAAAATGACATCAATAATTAGCAATATGTATGGACTTTAAAATGGATGCAAAGATATGTTTTTTTTAAAACGAGGTATGCCCAAATGCAAGACTAAAAACAAATTTTAACAAAACAATATAGTTTTTTTTTTTATGTTTCGGGATAATAACAAACATACAATTACTATTAAAAAAACCTATACTATTTACTAACCAAAACTATCATGAACACTCGAAAACCCTAAATTCTATTGGGTAATTTGGTATCTTTTTAATGGTTTTTTTTATAATTATCATGTTATATGTTATATGAGGGACACTGTAGTGTTTGATTAGACATGAAAAATAATTACGAAACAAAACATAGTGTAATAACCAAAATGCATTTGGAAGTCAAAAATTTTAAATTAGCATCAAGCTTTTTTATCGTTTCACAAATATTTTTTTGTTATTATCAGGTCAACTTAAAAACAATTAGGTCTTTTCATAAATAAAAAGTAATTGGCACATGTTTGGCACACGTCAACATGTGAAAGGCACCCTCATCTTTAAAACGATGCGTTCAACGCCTTCTAGAGTCCAAAAATATCTTTATGTCGTGTCGTTGCAAGAATCATCATGTCCTCTTCATTTTGGGGCAACGCGTGTCAATGTTAGGTGGTTGGTTTGTCATTGGTGGACTTTTATTTTTTTTCCTTCTTTTCTCTTTATTCCCCCTAAAATAACAGGTTGGTACTCTTTGTTGTTGGTATTTCAAATTTTATTTTTATTCTTTTGATTTTTAATTTTTGTTCTTGGTCTTTTTGTAAAAATTTTATTTATTTCAATTTCATCCTTCTATCCAAAGTATGGTATATTATTTTTACCAATTTGATCTTTATTGTTTTGATTTTTATTGTCATTTTGCTAAATTTATTTTTCTTTTAAATTTCATCTTTCAATCAAATATAAAATTTATTTTGTATGTCTATTTTGATCCTCATTCTTTTGATTTTTTTTTTGTTATTCTGTTAAATGAATTTTTCTTGAAATTTTATTCTCTATTATAATTTTGATCCTTTTTCTTTTCATTGTTATTTTTTGCTTTAAATCCTTTTGTATAATTTTTTTTTTAATTCATCCTTCAATATTTGATTGATTGGACATTGAGTTTCAAGATTTTTCCTAATAGGATGCTTCAGATCTAATGATCTGGGTCATGAGTTTAAATAGTTAACACGAGTTGATTTTTTTTATATCAGGTTATTCTGATCCAATAATCTAGACCGCAAGTTTAACAAAATAACACAGGTTAGCTCAATCTTAATTATTGAAATTACAAGTTTATCAGGTTATACCATATTTAATGGGTTAGAAATTAAGCTAAATTGTTTGTCCCATTTATATATACAAAAATAAATTCTTTCAATAAACATTCTTCCAATCAAATATAATATTGGATGTTATTAATTTTTCGTTTTTAAAAGAATAATCAATTACATATTTCACTAAGCTTCACAACTATTTGATAGCCTATTTAGTTAATATAGAATTGATTACTTGTTCAACAATTCATACTTTGGAGTTAATTATTGGATAACCTTAATAATCAAATGGCTACAAATTTAAAACCTACCATCCATCCCTGTCTAATTAAATAAATAGAAGAATTGCAACATAAACCTATACAAGTATCAAATGTGAAAAAAATTATCATTTAATAAAAAAAAAACACTTTCACGTGAGAGAACTTGTAAATGAGTTTTATAAAATCATTTTTAAAACTTCACCCAACCACTTATACTTCTCAGTCTATAGCTTGTTTAGGAGTATCATGCAGTGGGATTAAAATTGCATCTTGTTCTAATCATAATTTTAAAAATATTTAGTTAATCCACATACTCTACAACAGTACCAAACACATTAAGCTTTCAAGTTAAAATGGATATTTGACATCTAGCAAAAGTGGGAATTTGGTTGAGGCAAAAGGCAGAGATTTAAATGATCTTTGAAAAGTTCTGATTAGGTATTAAAGATAGAGAAATCCACCAGAAAATTTGAAACAGAAGCCTTTTGTGAAAAAAACAACGGAAAAATAGAAAGAGGAAAATTACACTATGCACTGCCAGAAATCACGTCAAAACCAGGCACAATTTAGAATTAAATGTACGATTTTAGCAAGATTGAAGATTAAAAACCTATGATGTACATCCACTCGCAAACAGCCACAGCAGAAAACTAGAATTCAGAGCCAACACACCCCTTCCGGCTATAGACCATGTTTCACTGCTACACCATGATCTTGCACCAAAGATGTAAAAAGAAAAACCGCAGATGAAATAAGAGACCTTATGCTTCCTTGAAAGACCAATGTTCCACAATTACCTCTTCCACTCTGGTTGGGCTCCCTTAGCTGCATAACAAAAAAAAAAAGGGGAGGGGGGACATCATACTTAAGATTCATATTGTACATTAAAAAAATAAGCTCTTAAGAGTTCAGAAAAAAGGGGAATAACTCATGTCAAATAGAAAACAGAATGTTTAACTAGTACTTCTGATAACAAATTGGACAGTTACCAAATTTAAATATATAAAAAAAGCAATAAGATTAGCTTTCAGGTTAAGCTGAAGTTTCTCAAAACGATGTGCAATTTCACGTGGCATTAGATTTTAAAGGGACTCGGAGCATTGAAACAGGATATACAAGCTGATTGATCCCAAAAAAGGAACTCTAATGCTCAGAGGCCAAAACTTGCACAACAATTGCTCGAGAATTTTCACAACAAAATCAAGCATGCGTCCATGAAAAAACAAGACACGGTAATTTTAGGGGCAAGCAAGCATTTCATACCATTTCCATCTCTTGAAGACAATAAAGACTTGTCACTCTTATTCCCCCCTTTGCCACTACCATGAACTGCTCTTTGTGTCCTCGGGGACTCGGAGCTGATTTTGCTATTAGTTGAAGAGGGCAGAGAATGACGACGGGTGATGTTATTTTTCTCAACTCGATCTTCACTAAATCTTGGGGAGCCTTGCATTCTCAGCTTTGCCTTTGCAGATTCAGTTGCTGCCATGTAGCTAGGGAGGGTGGGACTGCTCTGTAGCCCATTCTCGGCACGTTCTGGTTTCATTGTGAATGAAGGTTTCTTGGCAGTTTTGTGATTTTCATTGCTTGTTGGATCATCCTGGTGTTTGGACTTCCCATTTATTTGCATATTCTCAACTATACCACCAGTATCTACTGAAGCTTTAGATTCTACCACAGCTTGATCGTCATGTGATGATTCCAATGTCTTGATCATTTCTACAGGTTCATCAGCTGTCTCTGCATCAGGCAACTTGGACATCAAGTTTGGATCATTCTTCACCACATCAGGTACATTGGATGTTGTCAAGGTAGCTTCTTTCTTCATCTTCTCAGCTGAATTACTTACGCTCCATCCCAAAACATTATCACCTGAAGTGCCAGATACCTTTTCTAGACCTTGCTTTGGCTTTTCATTTTCAACCTCTGAATGAGCAGAGTTTTCTATAACGGGGTTATTAACCTTTCTTAAGCTGCGCTTTACCTTTTCAAGCTCAATCTGTGAATTTTCTGCTGAATCAGCTGGATGGCTTGAAACTTTCCTCAAATTGCGCTTGGGTTTCTCAAATTCAGAGGCTGCTTGTACTGAGGTACTGTCAACATTTGCAGCAGGGACCCTCCGAACACTGCGCTTTGGCCTACCAGTTTCAGCTTCCACTATTTGACCATTACTCTGCTTTCTCTGAGTTTTTGAGCAAGTAATTTTTTTTGGTTGGGGAACTGGTTTCCAGAAAGAGGACGCTGACCAGCACTCTAACCAGTTTGCAACTGAGTTTGGTTCCATGGAATCATAGGGGAGTTGCAAAGGCATTACAGCAGGTGATGGAGCAAGAAGCTGGAAAACAGTCCCATCAGAGATCAAATGGAAAGGGTGTTATTAAAATTCATGCATATTTTCTAACTGATCACTGTTAAATATCCCTGATCCCAGTGCAAGCACCAGAAATATTCTTACTGAACCTTTCATGTTTATTTCAATTTTTTTTATGACAGAAAGCGCTGCATGCAGATAAAATCAAGTTACATGGAAGATGCAACCCTTTTCCCCTTTCCATGTACAGAGGAGAGAAATGAATTGTTCCTCCAGTATCTCACAAAAAAAAGAAGGTTTGCATGATGAATTGATGATATTCATGACATTTTATATCACTAAAGATGGTGTCTGAAATTCCAAATTTTGCAAGTAACAGCCTTGAAAACAATTGAATTTTGAGGATAGGTACCCTTTAATCAAATATTTTCATGCCTAGAAAACAAAGCTTGACAGATATAATTACAAAAACTATGTGAATGTCAACCCTGACTAAAGAGTTACTCAGGAAAATATTGCAAACCATTTCTTACAGGTATCTTTATAAGATCACAAATAAATGAGATTCAGTGAATCATGACCTTAATGCTAGGAAAGATTGGGCCTTTTTGTTTTATTACAGAAAAATAAGAAAAATGGGATTTTATACACAGTGATCTGGGTTTAGTGGAGAGCAAAAGGAAAGAGCAATTGAAGGGGAGAATATACTCTCAACCCTCCGAGGGATTGTTGAGGTTATAACTGTATATCCAAGGCATTATGGATAGTTTTCACTACTCATGAATGCTTAAGTATTATGCATGAATTATGGTTCATCTGATGTATAGGAAATGAATTTGGAATTTTCCATTGCATTTCATCACTGGCTGCTGCACCCTTGGTGCTCATGTTGCTGATTTATGTTTCATGTGTCAGAAGTAAGTGGATAGATAAAACCAAATCACAGTTCCTTCCATTAACTTATCAAGGTGGTTGTTCTTATATCTCCTAGAGAAGAGTCGGTTGTTATCAAGAAGAATAAGCACTTACACAAGCCCTAACAGTATCTGGTTTAAATAAGGTTTTTATTGATTCTATTTGTAGCCACAAGGAGCTCTTTATCACTGGAATGACAGTCAAATAAATAAAATCACAAACAAATAGAATGTACATCATGGGGCTATTCTTAATTTGTCCTAGGTGAGAAGCTTCTTCTGTACACAACTAAGCCACTATGCAATAAATATAATCAAATCATTCTTCTATTCATACCTTGCGAACAAAAGCATTTGATGACAGCTTGGCCATTTGTATACCAACTCCACTAGAATCTGCAAGCTTGCCCTCCTGATACATGGATGAAAGAAGAATTAATGATGAAAAGTAGAACAAGCAAAAAAAGCAACAATATAATTTGATTAGTTACGGGATAAATAAGAAAATAAAAAGAATTGAAGCCTCAACAATTAGTATTCAGAAATGCAGTAAGCAATATGATTCAGAATGTCATTAAATGATGATATGTTCACTAAACCTTGTGTAGTTTCTTTCAAACTTGTTAAGTTCACTACACTAGGAAGAACTGCAATCAAAACGAACCATACTTGTATTCATTTGTCATGTTACACAACTGTGTCCTGCGCATTATATATTTTCATGAAACTTGAAAAGGAATGCATGGGTACAATAGTCTAATCTAAGATTTCCACGCGATATAAGTGACGAAATAAACAGAGTTGAAAACCTGAAACTTTTGTAGCCTTGAGAATGGGTGAAACTTTACAATAATAAATTGTTGTAAGTTACAGTAATTTAATGGTCTAAATTTTTAAACAATAAGGCTGATTATTTGTTATTACTACTCGTATACATTCTTTAAGAAAGAGGTTTTAACTCTGAGCTTACACTACAGGCACACACCATTTAGAAGCATTACAAGTCCACCCAAAGTGCAAAAACAAAGAGCAAAACTAAATTCATATGCTTGATCAAATACCATATAATTCTAAAAGAGGTACTCAAATGGGTGCCCTAAACCCATAATTCTAAAAGCGGTAATCAAGAAGAAAGATATTTTCTTCTTTTTCTTAAAGGGAGCTCCCCTCCTTCAAACACTTGGACTTGGAAAAGCATACCCAGGGACTCATACTCGATTAAGGACTCCCCTGTGTTGTGATTGATTCAGTCCTATCGGGCAAAAAGCTTATTCAGGCCCTTCCTCCTAAATGACCGGGGTATATGCAATTGAGCTCTTTCGAGGGCTGTTACATAAGGGGCAGAAGAAGCAACAATCGATTTGGTTTTCCAAGAATTTACCGGCAGTTTTACTTGGCTGCATAATTTATGAACCTCATAGCCAATCTCTGAATTCCTAACCATTCTTCCTCGAGCAAGAGCCTGTAACTTGACAACTCCGAGCACACAGCAGAGAGTAGCAACAGCTTGCCTTCTAACCAAGTGTCCACGGATAAGAGCCTGAAGCCTTATTATGCCTTTAAGAGCTCGAAATGCTCGGCGAGCCTTCACAAAAACAAACTTATGTCAGGGACTGCATGACCTCCACACAAACATGATTCCACATGCCTTGTGTCAGAAAAAACAAAAAAAAACAAAAGACATATTGCAACAACTACACCATGAAATGGATAGAATATCAACTGAGAATCATTACATCAATTAGAGATTTAGTTAATGCCACCCTCATGCTTGCTATACAACACATTAGGGCATGAGACCATTGCATCTAGGCCCATATCAACCCCCTGAAAGCCACAATTAGCCATCAACCCTTGGGCTTGGACTAGGAAAACTGCAGGTAACTGAGCAACCATGCATACCTGGTACCAAGTCAGTCGAACCCTCAAGGTCCATGAAAACAGCCCCAGTAGTGCACCTATCTACACACTGCAAGCTAATGCTTTATAACCAAGCTAGCTTTGCAAGGTTCAATAGCCTTTTTTTCACAAAGCAAAGACCCATGTGAACAAAATGATAAGCCAAAAACTATCTAGTAGGTGGCCCAGTGGTAAGAACTTGGGACCAAGGGGTTTGCTCCCCCTGTGGTCTCAAGTTCGAGCCTTGTGGTTGCTAATATAATGGCCACTAGAGGCTTACATGGTCGTTAACTTCAAGGCCCGTGGAATTAGTCGAGGTACGGGCAAGATGACCCGGACACCCACGTTAATCCAAAAACAAAATGATAAGCCAAAGGAAAGGATCCATATAAACTGTATCTAATCTCAAGGCAATTGTGCTTGTGCAGCTGGCAAAACTGCCACAGCCACTATAAGAAACAGATATCTATCCTATCCCACACAATCGCTTGAAAACAGATACTGCACAACCATCGCCAAAAGCAAGAGACGCAATTTTAATAATGTTGCAACGACTTAGATAAATATCCACGGCGATGATAATAAGATAAGAGAAAATTACCAAGTAACCCCTAAATGCGGCTTGTGCCATTGTCGCAGCTTCATCAAGCCTTATTTTGTCAGCATCAGATGGAGGAGCATCAGGAGTGTACAATTGAGAATGATTTGCATCTTGATTTCCAGTTGACAATATACCTCCATCACGTGATGATTCTGTAGTTTCCCTGCTCTCTGGCTCTAACATCCTTTCAGTGATATTAGTGGTAGTGGGGGCTGTCGGCTTGACCACCGGAGGAACTGAGGTCACATCAGCTTCCACGGCTCTGACAGCAACCAATGTCTCTTTGTCATTCACAGTTCTCTGCACATAATGATCAAAGTTAGAAAACAGGATTTAGTACCTATGATTTTGTTCCAACATAAAAGCTTATCACAACTTAAGCTTCTAGATTGAATGGTTTTTGAATAAGCTTAAGGTTAAGACTGCCTTTTATAGCACAACAGACTAAGTAGAGGGAGAGAGAGAGAGAGAGAGCTTAAGCAATCCCATAGCTTGATGGATAGATTGAAAGGTTGTCAAACAGAAGACTATTAGAAAGAAGTAAGTTGGCATTAAATTAAATTAATTACCTCCCTTCCTTTGACAATAAGAGATTTGGAAGACTTCTTTCCAAACAAAACAGTCTTTATCCATTTCGCAGGTGATTTTCTCCCCATTGCTGCAAAAACAAACAGGAACAGAAACCCACCATGTCTCTTTAAGAAAATGAAATGATAGCGTGCAATTCAGAAACCCACCACTGTTATCCATTATTACGTAACCCTACAGGTTAGAGCACACCCGCAAAGGGAAGCAGCTCAAAGTTGTGCTCCAAGGAATAGCGAGAAAACATTAAGGATTTGAACCAGATCTGTATTTTACCTCTCAAATGTGCTTCTTCAAAACCCTAAATCTATCATTTCCTTTTTCTCCAAACATGTTTTACCATTTTCCAACATCATCAATTTCAGCTTTGATTAAATTAAATTAAGTAAGAAAAAATGTGAGAGAGATTACCGCCCGTCTGTTCAGCAAGTATAAACACCGGATAAAGCAACAACAGATGCGTCTGTGATCTATCTATCTAAGCCGGCTGCTTCTTTTTATTTTCCTTTCCTTTCCTCTCTCTCTCTCTCTCTCTCTCTCTCTCTCTCTACTCTTTACTCTCTCTCCTGACACTCTCCAGTCTGTACTCTGTGATGAACTACTGATTCAAAACAAAAAAACATGGATAAACTTCGCTTTTTCCCTGTACTTAAGCAATATTATACATCTATCCTGATACTTACACTTCTGGTTTCAATATTACCCTTAACCATTACTATGATATCATAAAGAAATTTGTATTACTTGAGAAAAAATTATAAAAACTGAAATAAATATGAAATAGAGCTTGTTTTTAATAAGAAAACTCAAATGAAATTATATTTTTGTTTAAAATTAATTTTTTTTATAATTTTATATTATTTTAATGTGTTAATATTAAAATAATTTAAAAAAATATTATTTTAATATATTTTTAAATAAAAAATATTTTAAACAACAACCGCTATATGATATTTTGAAATACCTTTCAAATTAAAATGCCTTTTAAATTATGATAGTAATATCAGTAAAATCTAAATTAAAAGGGTAGAAGTACAGTATCACAAATTTAGTTTACTCAAAAAAAAAAAAACACAAGCACATAAAAAAAAAGGATAAAATAACGGTTTCTTATCCTCTACAGTAGCGATCACTTTAATATTCGCTATATTCTCAAGACAACCAATTGATTGGGATACCTGACAGTAACAATGAGGGCTTACCGGGCGCCAGCCACTCTGGATAATTCCTTGAAGCGATTGCATCGGGGCAGTTACTTCGGGAACATGTGTCCAGCAGGGTCACAGCTTCTTCATTTCAAAGCATTCTATGAAATTATACTTATACCCCTCCTTTATAGGATTTAAATTCACGCACCTGTCAAAAGTATGTAAAATAGGAGCCGTTAATAACTGGCGCTGGAGTTAGGTGAACGGTGATGGGTGGGTCGTGAGGAAGCAGGAACGAGTGCCACGCTGGAATTTAGGGGTAACGGGGGTTGCTGGGCGGCAAGAGAGTAGAGGGAGGAGTTAGTATGGCATTGTCGTTTAACTCACTTTTAAAAAATTTTAAGCTTTTTTAATTTTAAATTAATTTTTATATGTTTTTTAATTTAAAAAATAAAAAAATATTTTAATTTAATATTTTTTAAAATAAAAATAAATTTTAAAAATAAACTTCACAGCAGTCAGCCAGTCATACTAAACATCAAAGTGTGATTGTGGTTGCTTTTTAAAGTGTTTTTCATCCAGAAATATATTAAAATAACTTTTTTATTTTTTAAAAAATATTTTTGATATTAACACATCAATCTAAAAATATCAAAAAAATATTAATTTTAAATAAAAATATTTACATTTTACTTAAAAATATTTTTAAAACATAAAAATAAACAGTAACTAACTCTACCGGCTCTCAACTGCTCTTTTACCCATAGGCGGTCCCATTTTTTAAAATCATTATCTTCATAATTCCTTGCTTATTTTAGTCACTATATTTTATTTTTATTTACAAATTGATATTTATTTGAGATTTTTTATCCTGGAATGTTACATTTTAGTTCTATAATAAAAATATTTTCAATAAAATCTGTGTATGATTACTCTGAATCATATAATCATTGTATAGCTTTTTTTTTTAATGTAAGACTAGTAATGTAACAAGTCAGTGTAATTGTAATCCTTCATTGCGTTATGATTTTGATAATTACACAACTAAACATGTGAATATAATACACCATTATATTATATAATTTATTAAATCCAACCAGACTAACAATATGATAATTATATTTGACTAAAAATAAGAAATTCCATGCAATGTTTCATTCATTTTCATTATGGATGGTCATTTTCGGTTAGGTTCGGTTTTTATTAAAAAAACCAAAACCGGTTCAAACCGACCGGTTTCGTTTCAGTTATTTTAGAACAAAAACCGGTTTTTCCGGTTTGGCTCGGTTCGGTTTGGTTTTTTCAGTTATTTTTTTTTAGTTTTCTCGGTTTTTTGATTTTTTTACTCACCCTTAATTTTTATAAATTGATGAAAATCTTCAACCAGTTTACTACTTTAACCGTAAAAATAAAAAATAATTTTTGCTTGAACATTTAAATACTTAAACATACATATATTGAATTAGTAGATCGAACTAAGAATTGAAGAGATTTTTATAAGAAATTATAACTTTTTTGACAAAAAAAATAATTCGATAAAATTTTATCAAATAGATAATATATCTACCAAAGATTCTAAGCACAAGGTTATAATATCTTTAATTGTATTATTATTAGTAAAAATAAAGTTATATTAGTCTACGGTCCACTCAGCATTTATAATAACGGCATTTAAGTTTTTTTAAAAAAAATATTTCAACACTCTTAAAACCTTTAATCTTATTCCTCACATTTTAGAAGAGAATCATATTTTTTTTCTTTTAAAAAAAATGTAGTGTTTTAGGAAATGTTAGATTCCTAGACATTTGAGATTTCTTAGTATACCAAATACGAATAGTTGGAGGCATATAAAAACTCTTATTTCACCTAACCAAATTAATGCACCCCGTAATATATAAATAGATAAATAAATAAAAAACAACATTTTACATTAACTTTTAGTTCTACCCTAAATAGTCTAATTAATCAAGTTTTACATTTATTTCTCTCCATTTTTAAAAATTCCAGTCCAAGATAAATTTTGGCGTGTTTTACAATTATTAACCATATTAAAAAAATTACAGACAAGATTAGATTTCTGTACCTTAATTTTATTTTTATTTTTTAATATATTTGAATTAAATGTTTTAGAATTAGATTTCAGTAGAATTTTTAATATATTTGAATTAAATGTTTAAGAATTAAATTTTAAAAATAAATTCAATATCATAATTTTAGTTCTCCATGTAGAAAGTTTGATTTTAAAAATTAGAGAAAAAAAAAAACAAAGAAGAGATTTTGAGGATGCTGGTTTTTTAAGATAAACAAGAAAGAGTATTTAGGCTCCTAGATTTTTTTAAAAAACATTAACTTAAAGTTTTTGTATAGATAATTAAAATATTAAATTTATTTATTTTATTTTAAATATTTAAAAATAATTATAGTAAAGAAATAATAAATTAGGTTGAAGATTATTGATTTTAAGGATATTTAAGTTATCCCATGATTTTATATGTAAAATATGGAGAGAACCATGAAAAAGATAAAAAAAAAAAAAAGATTTGATTTTAAATATATCAAACTATAAGAAAGTCAAACATAAAATTGAAAGTATATGGATTAATTCTCAAAAAAAAAAATTAAGTTCATGATAACCGTTTAACCTTTAAATGAGAATTTAATTTGAATGGATAGATTGTAGATCCCATGATTGGTCAAGATATTATTGATGAAGATTAATTTATTAATTGTATCTTTTACATGATGTCTTCTCTAGTAAGAAAAAATTGTTTCTGAAAAATAAAAGTTCTCTTGATTGAGTTTCCAGTAAAGTTAATGTCTGAAAGATTTTTCGTAATCTAAATCGCCCTTTTGTTTTTAATTTCAAAATTGTTGTAATTTGATGTGGAAAATAAAAATAAGAGTACATCAAACTCAATCTTTCTTCACTATTCTTCACTATAGGTTTTAGTCAATTATATTACCGTAACATTTGTAGGCCTTCTATTATAGTCCGTTACTAGGTATTTCACCCGTACTTCATTGCAGGTCAGATAATTATTTTGAAAAAAAAAAATATATGCAAGATTTTTAAATGTGTTTTTTTTAAGAAATTCTAATTATATATAAAAAAAAATTTATGCATGCATTTAATTAAATATATCGAGAACCATTTGTGCCAATAAATACAAAAAACAAACTGTTAACACAACTATTCAACTCGTCTCGCTGCAGGTTGAATATTTTTTTTATCTATAACAAAAAACATTAATGTGCAGGTGTTGTTAAAGTGTTTTTTGTGACATTAAGTAAAAATATAACCGTGAATCAAAAAATTAATGCTTACATATAATAAATTATAGTAAATATATATACATTAATAAAAATATGTAAAATTTTAAGCTAATTTTTAACACAGGAAAAAAATAGAATAATATTGCAATTGTTATAATGAAACATCATTTTCGTAATCTTTGTATAATAATTTTTTAAAAAGTGTAAAACAATTATAAAATAATAAAGATAAGAACAAAAAGAAAGGTATAAAGAGATAAAGTATAAAATGATAAATATTTGAAGTGTAAAAAATAAATAAATAAAATATTTTCCTTCCAAAAAAGTGTAAAGGAAAAACTAAAAAAATATAACAGAAAAAAAAAATAAAAAAAAATAGTGATAAATAGACTAAGTGTAAAATGATAAAAATATCAAATATAAAAAGAAAAAAATATAAGAAAAATTTGTTTTCTTAAAAAAAAAAAACCAAAAATTACAAGTTTGCTATTTTTACATTACCACTACAGTAAAAACAAATTGACTAAATTTACAATTATACTATTTCTACGTAAAAACACCATTTTTTTTTTTGGTATATGTGTGTGTGTATATATATAATAATGTTCATCGGTTCAAAGCAAATAAGTTCACAGTATATTTACATCCTGCTATGGTGATGTACTATGTTTAAGACAATTTTTTTTATTAATTATTTTCAATTTTCCATTATTTATATTTGTAAGGTTTAGTCTTCTTGAGCTAGCATTGGCTTTTAGGCGGAAATATGACTTGTTTTACGTTTAGAGGTTTCACATTTTTTTTTTTTGTGTTTTAAAAAAATAAAAAAATTATTATTTTTATTATTTTTTATGTTTTCATATTATTTTAATATGTTTATATTAAAAATAAATTTTAAAAAATAAAAAATTAATTTAATATA
>Ga0307517_10008759_pt1 | contig 14472 bp, 16 predicted proteins | sample 23_EM_MG_FD_194515 | JGI IMG/M metagenome (GOLD analysis project Ga0307517, IMG submission 194515) | Populus trichocarpa ectomycorrhiza microbial communities from riparian zone in the Pacific Northwest, United States - 23_EM | ecosystem: Host-associated > Plants > Roots > Unclassified | place... | reverse complement strand
GACCCTTCTTGTCACGTTGAGAATGAAAGAATGACACAACAGGGAGGGCGGACCCTCCTCGTCACATTCAGAATGAAGGAGTGACACAGAGAGGAGGGCGGACCCTCCTCGTCATGTTCAGAATGAAGGAATGACACGACGAGGAGGGCGGACCCTCCTCGTTGCGTCAAAGATGAAAGATAATAAAAAAAGATATAGTGAGCATACCTTGTATGCCCGCATCCCCCTTCCTCTTCCCCTTCCACTTCTTCGGTGTTGACTCGTCACTGTTGTTGTCGTCATAATGGGGTGGTGGCATGTGGTGGTGGTGGTGGTGGTGGTGATAGGTGGTGGTTGGTAGTGGTGGTGGCAGTTATGTGACCAGTTGGGACTGGTCATGACCATGACCGGTCACAACCAGTCACATAACCGATGAAAACCGACACTAACCAGTTAGTGTTGGTTCGGTCCGGTTATTTTTGAAATCAAAAATTTCCCTAACCGGTCTCGGTCTCGGTTAGTGCCAAAAAGGGCAAAAAACCGGACCGGACCGGACTTTTAAGCACTAGCCATGATTACCTGCCGCCTCGACTCTCATTTGTATTGATACAGTGAGACTGACTCGTGGTCCTTGTATCAATACAGGGACTCACCCTTGCTCAAAACTTGGAGCTTCCGGTTTTCAGGTAAGTAATTTTTATTTCAGTTTGTACATCACATTGACCTGATCCTTTTTCCCAGATCTTCCACTTTATCATGATGGTCCCCCATCTCAATTGTATTGATACAGTGAGACCCAACTCACAGTTTCTTGTATTCGATACAGGGACTCCAAGTTGCAACCATCCTTGAAATTCTCACAGCAAGACCCGGTTTGTCAACTCGCTGTCCCTTGTATTCTGGTCTCACACAACAGTTAGTAGTATTATTTGTTCAATCTTTACATTACATTGACAGCATTCTCTAGATTCTTTACCGTATCTTGGCATCATCGCCCACCGGCATGATTCCTTGTACTTGATACAAGGACCTCTCTTCTGTCGTAGCCCTCTTACAAGTCCTATAATGTCCATTCTCTCCTTGTATTTCTGACAATGTCATTTGTTCTTGCATTGCTCAGCTACAGATCTTGCATCCCTTGTATTGACACAGAGTTTTCTTGGTCTTTATATGGTCCTTGACCATGCCCCCAGAGAATCCATTGCCGCTTTTACTTCAACCATGCTGACGTCATTTCTTCTCCCTTTTGATCGCTGGCACCATTCCACCCATGCCTTCACGCACTCGAGTCTTTACATGCTTTTGCGAAACCTGCAAGGAAGCTGGTCCTCTTGGTTGTGACAGTGAACCCCTTGGTGTTGTCTTCCCCATCTCACAGCGCATATCCCATCTTGCTCGCATTAAAGCAGAACGCAATGCCCGCAGTGAATCCCTTCCAATGCGGTCCGTTCATTCAACAGCTGAAATAACGACAGCTGCCCTTGTTGATTCCATGATTGACGACATCCCGAGCTCCAATTCACAACTTAATCGCCTTTGGACATCCCGAGACGATTATCAAGACAAGGCCTATGTGTCCGAGATCTCCATGATATCGGGTCACTGTGAGACCCAAAGGGTGGGAAAAGTTTATATTAAAAGGGGGAATCCCAAAAAAGCAATTATTAAGGTTGTGATGTAAAAAACCTTACTTTTCGGGGGAAAATCTTTACCATCTTTACCGTGGATATTTTGTACCCAAAAATAGGGTAATAAATCACACACCTTAAGGTGAAGTTTTTCACTCATTTTTGTATGAAATATATATATTCAATATTTGTAAAACTAAGTATTTTGAACATGTGCAGAGGGATGCAGAGGGGCGGCAGACAAGAAAACCACCCATTGTGGATGTGATGGGCACAGAGGGGGGCGCGGGGCACACTTACCATATCTAGTGAACGCCACGGGTAACCCTTGGGTAAAAAAATTTGACCCGTACCCGTCGTCCAGGGGTACGGGTGGTTTTCGAGCGGTGTGGATGATGTTTGAGAGGTCGGAGGGGGTGGTGGCAGTCGCATTTCGAGCGATGGAGGGGGGGGCAGGCAGAGAGGGCCCTCCGTTCGCATTTCGAGCAACGGAGAGGGTGGCGGCAGGCAGAGGGACCCCTCCGCTCACGTTTCGAGCGATGGAGGGGGTGGCGGCAGGCAGGGACCCCTCTGCTCGCGTTTCGAGCGATGGAGGGGGTGGCAGGCAGAGAGGGGCCCTCCGTTCGCATTTCAAGCAACGGAGGGGGTGGCGGCAGGCAGAGGGACCCCTCTGCTCGCGTTTCGAGCGATGGAGGGGGTGGCAGGCAGAGAGGGGCCCTCCGTTCGCATTTCAAGCAACGGAGGGGGTAGCGGCAGGCAGAGGGACCCCTCCACTCGCGTTTCGAGCGATGGAGGGGGTGGCGGCAGGCAGAGGGACCCCTCTGCTCGCGTTTCGAGCGATGGAGGGGGTGGCAGGCAGAGAGGGGCCCTCCGTTCGCATTTCGAGCAACGGAGGGGGTGGCGGCAGGCAGAGGGATGCCTCTGCTCGCGTTTAGAGCGATGGAGGGGGTGGCAGGCAGAGAGGGGCCCTCCGTTCGCATTTCGAGCAACGGAGGGGGTGGCGGCAGGCAGAGGGACCCCTCCACTCGCGTTTTGAGCCACAGAGGGGGGGAAAGTCGCTGGAAGTTGCAGGTTGTCAGTTACTGTAGTATGTGAACAAAAAGTGTAGTACCTTTGTACTGTGTACACCCCCTATGATGCATGGCCACTCGAATTCACAGGTAGTGAGCGGTCCAGTCGGCAGTGAGTTAAGACATGGGCTCGTAGTTGCGGCGAAGCAGATATGCAGTACGGATACACTGCGACGAGCGGGGGTTGATGACGAACAATCCAAACGGCGCCTAGTGGGTGCCTGCACTGTCTAGATTAACGGGAATACTATGTGAGACGGTGAGGAGTTGTGCAAGGAAAGTTTGGGTACACACCAATGAGACTAACAGTTCCCCAGCCACAGCTTCGTCTGGTGCTAACTTGGGTTCAATAGATTATTTACAATTCAACATCGGACTAATCTACGCCTTCCGAATATCATACAATTCCACCACGATGGAGTCACCATCATCAAGGTCGACGAGGCCTCCCTTACAACGCCGGATACGCTACAATACCATTAGATTTTTCAGGTCATATAATAGAATACGATCTTACCTTATCCTTCTTCTTGCCCACCCTCATTTCCCTGTAATAGTAGTGGCGAAAGTTCCCCTTCTGCCACCCCGTCGAGCGCTTGACCTCGACTCGACTTTTGGCCTAGTGATGACATTAGCATACGCGGATTAAGTTCTAAATGGCTTACCTTAAAGGGTCTTGAATGTTTTTCAATTGGCGGTAGTTTTGGTCGCGGCATGAGTGTGGTTTAAAGAGAAGAATTTAGGACGATTGACGGTTTGCAGAGTGGTAGATGTTTTACAACGTTAATGATACAAACAGTAAATACATAAAGCTTAGCTATAACGAAAAATCCGTTGTTAATACAAGGACGAGCAACTGTATAAAATTTCCGTTATGTTTCCCTTGAAAGGATAGTAAAAAAGACTCACGATAAAATTAATCCACCAGAATCTCCACATAATCGCTCCGATCAATGATAGCCCACTCGCCTCTGTCCTTCGCTCTGCCGACGACGCATTGTACCGTTTTCAAATCAACAACCTCTTCCGCACCAAAGTCTTTGTAAGAATAGATGCCATCCCTTAACGTCACGTTGACTTCCTGAATTAGGGCCAAGATGAGCGTCGTTGGCTCGGTTAGGTCTAATCGTGGTGCCGGGGGTAAATCTAACACAAGAATGCGTTTTAGTTGGCCAAAGAAAACTTTCTCCTCGAAATCGGGCGTTTTTCCCCTGCGGCGCGCATGTCGATCCACATATAGAGTGTACTGGAGAACTCAGAAATGGCATATGCAGAAAGAAGACAAGACTCAACTCGAACAAAAGATGTATCCCGGCTATCCTCACTCATTTTAACAAAATGACGACCAGTCATAAGATCGCCTCCTTGAAAACGACAAACTTTGCCATATTGAGTGATTTCCTGATCGAGTTTGACAATTGCTCGAATGACATTCTTGGAGACATTGAATCGTGTCGCTAAACAGACCCAGACCTTGTTTTGTATTGACTGAGGTAAGGTTTCATGTCGTTGGGGAGCACAAAGTATAAATTCCGGATCTATTTAAATGTGGCGGATAAGCGATCAGCAAACATGTCATTAGAAAAACATACATAATTCGTGTACAAGCTTGCTGCTTTCCTTTTTTTCGGGATCCAGATATAGCTCTTCACGGAGATCATACAATAGTCGTATTTGATTGAGTTGTGCAGTTGCGGTCACAAAAGAAGCAATAGATGCATAGGGGTGGCGTCTGCTTCTGATCGATTGAAGTAATGTGTTGCAATGTCGTTCCATAGCAAACGCCCAGTAGGTCCAGACAGGACCAGCTACCCTTATACCCCATGCAATGTGAAGAAGGCCATGGATGGTCAAAGGACAGGCGGAAAGTCGAGTGGGATCATTTTCGTAGTACAACCTATATTGGTTTTAGTGTAATACACGAGAGGGAAATACGAGATGCCCACTTTTCATAATCTTCCACCCACAGCTGGAAGCCCTCGTCAATCTGATCCAACATGGCTTCTGAAATCTCGAACGCTAAACAAAGCTTGAGAAGCTCGACAAGTTGCATGAAGTGTTTATAGTATCGAGGCCTTTTGAACCTTCCACGTAGCACGATCGGAGCGATGAACAGGGTCCAATTGGCGTACATCTCGGCACTCATTTCATGTCGCTTTGTTGCAATGTTAGGCACTGGAGCCCCAAACGCTGAAGGAATCGTTGCACGGCTTGTTGCTGTAGCGGCTCCAATTTCACCCCAAATACGCGGCTCAATTAAATAGTCTTTGCCTTCGTGATCCAAGTCTTTGAAGGCGCCAGTCCAGAACTCGATGAGATTGGGAATCAAATTCTCCCAGATGAGATGCATGAAGTCGAATGGGAATGAAGAAGGGAAAGATATTGAGGAAATGCAACTGAGAACAGGGACACCCTTGATGCCATATGTTTTGGCAAGCTCTTCGCGCCTTGCATTTTTGTCAGCCATTTCGACTTCGCGTGCTTGGTCCAATAACTTCTCATGAGTACGGATGGGAAGATCCGATGGGTAATATCGACGAGGTTCAGCTCCAGGAATCTTCTCTCGTCGCAGGGGGACATAGTAAGTGCGATTAAAGCGAACGCCTTTAATCTCACATATCCGACAAGGACTGATGCCATTCTGCCCTTTCATTCGCATGACTAGAGCCATGGCAGGAATGTCGCCAAATACCAGGATGAGATAGGCGTGGAGTAAAAATATCGAAAGGCTGATCGCGTCGAAAGCCTTGACACCCATCTCCAGCTGAATCAGTTCTTGAGCGAGTGGCCAACAGAATGAATCCCAATCCCAAGGCTTTTTTGGACCCGGGACCGTGGCGACATGGATGCAATACTTCTTCTGGAAACGGACTTCAGGAGGGAGGTTGTAGTTGAAAAGAATGATAGGCCAACACGTCTGCTTGCGCTTCCTGAATGGAGCAAAGCCGTCGGTTGAAAGGCCGAGGGCAATGTCGCGTTCATCTGAAAAGTAGAAAAGGGGGTGGGCCGCACCAGCGGGGACGGTAGAGTCAAGTAAAGATTGATAATGGGAGCCATCGAAAACGTCCTTGGTAACACCAGGCTTGTGAACAAACTCTGCTCGATAACGCATCTTCTCCGCATGTGCAGCATTTGCCGACATAGCTTTCAACCGAGGTATGACGGGGAGGTAATCATAGTATTTGCGCGGCTTTCCATCGGCTCCGCATCGTGCTTCCTTGCAATTGGGGCATTCAGTGAGGTTCTCGTATGGTCCAACAAAGCAGACACAGCTATTTACACAACAGCTGTATCGCACAGGTTGGAATCCAGCAAGCGACCGAACACGCTTCTTGGTCATTTTAAGGGTTTCATGACTGGAATTTGGGAATGTCTTGGCAAATCGGTTGAAAGTGCGATCTGAAAGGTGATCCTCGACTTTAAGTGTGTAAGCGCGGAGCAAGTCGAGGTCCGATTCTGCAAGAGACTTTCCGTCTAAAGCACTATTAGTTGGGTAGGTGATCCAGAAGACTAGGACAAACCTAGGGCTGCAGCTTCACGTTCGAAGTCTGCTCCAAGCAGGTCCCAAGTGGAAAGGCCCAGTATATCGTTCTCGTCTTCACTGTCCTCATCCTCATCCTCATCCTCGTCCTCGTCCTCGTCCTCGTCCTCGTCCTCGTCCTCATCCTCATCCTCATCCTCATCCTCATCCTCATCCTCATCCTCATCCTCATCCTCATCCTCATCGTCCCCATCCTCGTCCCCGTCCCCGTCCCTGTCCCCGTTCCCATCATCGTTATGACTATTGTTCCGCCGGGCTCCCCAGCGCTGTTCCATTGCGTGCCGAGTTCTTTCTACAGCCAGGTTCGACTTAGTAGGAAGGGGTTCCGCTGTAGACAAAACCTCGGGCTCCGGGGTCGGTTCAAATGGATCCATTGGCATTTCGAAAATCTCGGGATCTGGGCTCGCAGTAGGTTGAGATGCCTTGAGCCGTTTGTGGCTGCTACCCTGATCAGGATTGGAAGAAGACCGTTTTTTTGATCCTCGGTTCTGGGGTTCCTGCCGCTGATCAGCAATTATCTTCAGCGATTTGGTCTCTGCCAACACTCTGGCCCGAAGTGCAGTCGTTCCACGGCCTTTTAGATGGTTTAGTTTCGTAGAGCGAGAAACGTTTCTTCCGCAACCACATGTGCAAGGGACCTTGGCCATGGTAAGGGAAAGAAGACTTGGGAAAAGGGCTTGAGGGACTCGGATGAAATAATGGGCTATCGACAGTGCCTCCGACATAAATGCCCGCAGGGCTGTGGGGGTTCATGTACAGCCTAGAAACGCATAGCCAGGTATTGTGGTTTGATGGCGATGTGCAGGAATCTGACCGACGCGAAGTCAAGCCCTACTACTAGTATATTTCTTGTCGGCATCCGGGACATTTCGATCCAAGGCTCTCCATGGTGTGTACGGCAGTGGAGCAGGATCTAAGGGCTCCTCGTTGTAAATGAAACCATCTTTTGAAGATATGAATCGGTTAATAAACTGAAGGTTATTAATTTCGCAACTCACCATAGAGTTCGTCGTCGCCATCCTCATCGTCCTCCTGCTCTCTGTCCACCTCGGCCTCGATATCAAAGAAACGGTGCAGGTGATTAGGGATCTGAAACCGTTGAATCGCAGTGGGGGGCAGCCAGACGTCGACGCACCTCCATGATATGAGGTTTGAAAGCCCTGTTGATATTGAAAAGTTCGTTAGCTTCCCTGTAGCACCGTCAATGAAGGCTCCGAGTCTAGCATTCGGCGAACATGTGCTATGATAACATTCATATATCTAATTAGAACGACGCATGCAGCTCTTTGGCGAACATGCCCTATCCATCCACATGTTGCTATGCAGCCACAGTTTGCTTTTTTTTTGTTCTTTTAATGGTATTTTTCGCGCGGCAATTATATTTTTAATAAGACTATTATAATGTACTACGATTATCTACAGAGAGAGATGGAACTTACGAGGTGGACAGAGAGGCGACGAGGAGATGGTGATGGTTTGATTGAGAGTGTGGGAGCGTGAGAACATAGATGTGGGGACATTGATAGATATGGAAAGTTGCAGCGTCGGCGCGCTTTTACCGTCCACGTGTGCGGATAGACACGTGGACGGTAAAGCGCGCCGACGCTGAAAATTTCCACATCTATCAATGTCCCCACATCTATGTTCTCACGCTCCCACACTCTCAATCAAACCATCACCATCTCCTCGTCGCCTCTCTGTCCACCTCGTAAGTTCCATCTCTCTCTGTAGATAATCGTAGTACATTATAATAGTCTTATTAAAAATATAATTGCCGCGCGAAAAATACCATTAAAAGAACAAAAAAAAAGCAAACTGTGGCTGCATAGCAACATGTGGATGGATAGGGCATGTTCGCCAAAGAGCTGCATGCGTCGTTCTAATTAGATATATGAATGTTATCATAGCACATGTTCGCCGAATGCTAGACTCGGAGCCTTCATTGACGGTGCTACAGGGAAGCTAACGAACTTTTCAATATCAACAGGGCTTTCAAACCTCATATCATGGAGGTGCGTCGACGTCTGGCTGCCCCCCACTGCGATTCAACGGTTTCAGATCCCTAATCACCTGCACCGTTTCTTTGATATCGAGGCCGAGGTGGACAGAGAGCCGGAGAACGAGGAGGACGGCGACGACGAACTCTATGGTGAGTTGCGAAATTAACCTTCAATTTATTAACCGATTCATATCTTCAAAAGATGGTTTCATTGACAACGAGGAGCCCTTAGATGCTGCTCCACTGCCGTACACACCATGGAGAGCCTTGGATCGAGATGTCCCGGATGCCATTGACGACCTCCTGACAGGAATCTATCAACGATCGCGGTCTCGCGCCCCGCGCCGCATGTCAATCGAGGACGAGGATATTCACGAATGGAGCCGAATACCGACTGCCAAGGATTTTCCGATTTGGCGCGTTGGCTGCAGGGTAAGGTCATCGTATATACTTATTGAAAAGTTATTCATCATTCTTTTCAGGTGGGGCTTGAGGAAGAGGCAGTCTTTTCGTTGTTACAAAGGGTAGATGATGAAAAGCATCGTATAAGATCTGCATTCGCGCGTGGCTCGATACGAGGCTGGATATATCTCGAAGCCCACATGGACACCAATGTTGTCCAACTTCTTGGACACACGCCTGGAATCATCCGCAATCGTCAAGGTGTCGTACGGCAAGGAGTCGACACCTCGGATTGGACGAAGTTGTTGAAAATGAGAACTCCTTCCAAAATTGTCGAACCGAAGCAATGGGTCCGAGTGTGCAAAGGAATGTACAAAGGGGATATTGGCTTTGTTATTAGTATGGAGTCCTGGGGAGCTGAAGTGCTCTTAATCCCCCGTCTGCAGTCGGACGATGTGGCGTTGGCACCATCATCGAAACGAAAACGAACCAAGATCCATCCCCAGCCCGCTTTATTGGACAAAATCCTTCTTGAGAGGCTCTATAACATCAAACTAGCCGAGGAGGAACAAGGGGACTATCTCACACTCCGCGGACTCAAATTCGAATATGGACTCCTCCGAAAATCTCTCGACTTTCTTTCAATTAAATCGGACGTGCTGACTATGCCGACCCATCATTTCCGCCTCTTTCAATTTTGCGGTCATCCGGCCCTCGACGGGTGTAGATTCGTTCGACCTGAAGAATGGATTTTTGAAGAAGGTGAAAAGGTTGTTGTCCGCTCTTCAGGGCAAAAGGGTCATGTAGTGGCCATTGCAACTGACTACCTGGAGGTGGATTTGGGGGGGGGAAATGGTGCTTGGCGTTGCCCTTGGAATGATGTACAGAAGGCTGTTGAAGTGGGAGATTTCGTCGTTGTCACAAGTGGGCTTCACCACGGACAAACAGGTTTTGTTGACTTCGTCGGGCCTGGGACTTCGGACGACCTAGTCCGATTGGTTGAGAAGCAGGTGGCGAGCAGTGGTATGGTCCACGATCCCAGCCCTGCATTAAAGGTATAATGGCCTGAAGTTATAATTGCCTCTACTAATTTATTTCACAGGAATACTTAGTTCACATCAATTGGGTGAAGGTGACTACCCCCGATTTCCGGCATGCATCACAACCCTCCGGCTCAAACGTCCAAATTCCCAAAGACAGAAACCAATGGGCTGGTGTGCCTGTTATCATAGGAAAGGTTGGACACCCTTGGAAAGGGTATATGGGTGTCGTCGAGAGTGTCCTTTATGGCCAAAAGACCAGTAGTGGAATGAGAGTTCAGGTTCGGTTAACCCATAACGATCCTACTTCCCCTTTTCGGGTGATCACTGTCGACTATGATCACCTTGTCCACGCATAGTGAGTGCATACACTTCGAGGCGATATTGGATGCTAATTACCATCCAGCACTGAGCAGAAGTTGCAGGATTCTGCTCCCTTTTCTAGGGACACACTCGCGAGACATCCAGAAAACCAGCCAATTCCTACGCAGTCAACTTCTGGCTCGGCAACTCCTATGCCTGAGTTTTTTTCGTCAACACCTGCCTGGGATCCTTCGTCTCGTACCCCAATCGCACCTCTTCCTTCTGAGGACTGGTCCTTACCAACTGCGGCCGCCATTCCTCCATCATCTGTTGCCTCCGCCAGTCATGATGTCGACTCGCAACAACCAACATCACATCCATTTTTAGATAGGCGCCTCATCGGTGCAAATCTGAAAGCAGTTGTAAACGGCGAAGGTCACAAGAACAAGGAAATGGTCGTCACTGTAGCTGATGTCGAGGGAAGGCTTTGCATACGCTACACCCACTTCAACAGGCCAAGGGTTCTCCAGCCTGCCTCCGTCACGCCCAAGCATCCGAGTGTGACACGAGACAACGGCCTTCTTTTTGTGATTAAAGGTGACCACTGTGGCAAGCTTGTGCGGCGAATCCATCATCGGTATATTGACCAACAGGACTTTGTTTGCTTGGCAGTTGTGAAAAAGGTGGACGGTGCAGCAGATATCATTTTACCTGAACGATTAGAATTGCCGCCTGATTCCCTTTGTGTAGGCATGGAGAGCAAGGAAGAGAAAAATTTGAACCATACCTTGATGAATGCTCTTCGCGAAGATGCTCGCCTAGCCGCACGATAATGTACTTGTTGCTCAAATATATTGTACATACGTCGATCTCTTTTTTCTTTACGCAAATGAAATATGAAATATATGTTGATATTTGTCATCCCATAGTGGTGGCAGAATTCCGCCACCAGGGCAAAAATTCGAACCTTGTGTGTATTAATTCAATTCCCTTTAAAATGTACTAACAATCTATCTACTCTTCACAGATGCTTTTACAATTGAATCCAACGACTTGAGGTGGATGAAGAGGGCCATTCGCACTGGCCTTGCGATCAGCATTGCCTGACTGTGGTACTGCAATTTAGTAAGTCTTGCACGTCTTCATCTCTTCATCAATTCACTACGAATTACAGCTAGGTGCTAATCTCTATAGAAATCCTCATGCTTGACCGCTTCTTTCCTTCACGAAACTTGATGTGGATGTCTGTTCCCTTCTTTACAAATGTCCGGACTCTGTAAGTGAAGCTTGTCATATATATTTGAACGCTTACTCGACTCTTCTTGGTAGTCCAGGTATCTGAATTCTCCTTGTCCGACATTTTACGTTTACGACAGTTTTTGCAAGGTGCGTCCTCCGCATCACCTTTGTTCATGACAACCTTATCTTTGTTGGCATTCATGAGAATAGTGCCCCGATTCCTGGCCAAGTCCTTCATTTTTGCACGCCTAATGATGACTGCAACAATGTCAGCTTCTATTGATTGAAATCGGTCAGTCTCACAGTGTTCCCATTTGGGATCCCACTCAGGATCCGACTCAGTTGCTGACGTGTCTCCATCGGCTTCTTTTCCAGGTGTTAATATTTCTAGTATGTGTCATTGACATGTCAAGGAGATAATGACTACATTTGCTCACCATTTTTCTGTGATATTGGCACATTTTCGAGAGGTCTTCCCATGGATCGTTTACACAATTCCGGTAAGTCTTCATGTGGAACACCATTCCAGTTCCAATGTGCGAGTTGATTCTGACAGTCGCAGATTGTGTGTTCCGGCGAAGACACATCCCTGGAGTCGCGGCTGTTCATACTGGGTGAGGATGACATTGCAAGGTTGAGTAGAATGGGGTGGCATGTTGCTGGTGTTCGTATTTATACATGCAGGTCGTAAGACTGCCTTGACTGTGGTGGCTGTTGCCCACAGCCAGCTGATAAATGCTTGATGCTATGCAAACAGGATCCGCGTTCTATGCCCTTGCTTTAATTTTTTGGCTATTGATTGGTTTTTGTTCCGTAGCATAGCCCAGGAAGCCCCTCAAGCTCGGATCAAACTGAAGCTTCAGTGGAAATTTTTGGTGTGGCGTTGTCGGGAGGGCTGTGTCTCTTTTTGTACTTAAGCCGCATGAACTTACTGTCCCCACTTCAGTCTTCTTCATACATTGACCTGGCTAGCTCTCGGAAAGTGCATATGGCTCCAAATGCGAAGTCCACCTCGACAGGCCCTCAACCACGAGCTAGGATTTCGAAATCGACAAAGGAGAACGCTACTTATCGGGTCCAGACACGCCCTCAGGCGCCTTCAACTATGAAGAAGTCCCAGGCGACTTCCAATGGCTCTCGACCCCTCCAGACGTCTCAGGTTCCATTGCAACATGCGGAGACTGCTGCTTTGCTGGCAAGGATTGAAGCGCAGGATGGTCAGTTTTTTTATTCTATTTTTTTAATTACAATTATATGGCTTATATTTGTTTAGCGGTAATCAATCGACTACTGAAAAGCCAAGCTTTCAAATCTGTAGGGAAACCTTCCAATGAGATTCCACGCCCACGAAAAATCACCAACCTCCAACATGATATGGGTCTCGCCGACAACAAAAAATTGTATTCACATTGTCGAGTAAGTCTTTTTTTTTCTTCTATCGTTTCGCCTTGATCTGTTACTTATGACAGGCAACCGTTCGAGATGTCCTGGGACGTGCTAATCTACCACTCAATGACTGGCGACGTCAAAGCCTTGAAGATGTATCGAAAGTTGCAGAAGTGGTAAGTAAATTCTAATTTCTTCCTTGACTACGTTCACTAAATTCTATGAAGGCAAAAACCAAAAACGAGCAGTTGCGACGCTATAAAGGAAACTGGGCGACTTTCGAAATTATGAAGACCCTAATCAAGAACAGGCGAATCTACCGAAAGCGGATCGAGTCTGCAGATCAAAGTGATGGAGAGCAGGGGCCTGGTGATGAAGAAGGTGAGGAAGGGAACAATGATGAGGAAGGGAATGCCGACGAGGGAGGGAACGCTGATGGGGAAGGGGAAGGGAATGCCGACGACGACGACTGGTATGTCGAAATGGAAGGGAATGCCGATGGGGAAGGGGAAGGGAATGCCGATGGGGAAGGGGAAGGGAACGCCGATGGGGAAGGGGAAGGGAATGCCGACGACGACTGGTATGCCGATGGGGAAGCGAAAGGGAATGCCGACGACGACTGGTATGCCAATGGGGAAGGGAATGGGAATGCCGACGACGACTGGTATGCCAATGGGGAAGGGAATGGGAATGCCGACGACGACTGGTATGCCAATGGGGAAGGGAAAGGGAATGCCGACGATGACTGGTATGCCGATGGGGAAGGGGAAGGGAATGCCGACGGGGAAGGGACCACTGGTGATCTGGAAGGTGACGAGGAAGAGACAGAGAAGAACAAAGGAGACAGCGACTCCCCGACTAGCAAATCCGCGACTACAAGCAAATCCGTGGCTAGCAAATCCGCGACTACAAGCAAATCCACGGCTAGCAAATCCGCAACTACAAGCAAGGCCGTGGCTAGCAAATCCGCGACTACAAGCAAGTCCACGGCTAGCAAATCCGCAACTACAAGCAAGGCCGTGGCTAGCAAATCCGCGACTACAAGCAAATCCGTGGCTAGCAAATCCGCGACTACAAGCAAATCCACGGCTAGCAAATCCACAGCTAGCAAACCCGCGACTACAAGCAAACCCACGACGGTTGGATTAGCAGGAATAAAGAGGAAAGTGCCAGAGGATGAGGACCATGGTGCTGATCAGGTGGTACCTGCGACAGGGAGGAGAATTTCTGCTCGACAATCCAAGAAGAGGAAGTTGTGAATGATGACGAATATCTTAATCTATTATATCGGATACTGTTGTGATTTCAAACGGCAAAGGTTGTTTTTTTTTGGTCTAAATACACCAAAATTATATGTTTAAATGATTGAAAAAACCAACAATAAGTTACACATTTTTATCAGTAACAGTGGAAAAATTCCACCTTTCTTTCAAACGGCAAAGGTTGTTTTTTTTTTGTCTAAATACACCAAAATCATATGTTTAAATGATTGAAAAAACCAACAATAAGTTACATATTTTTATCAGTAACAGCGGAAAAATTCCACCTTTCAGGGGTTGTGAATGTCCAATATTTCGTCACAAATTCGGCCCTACACAACCATTAAAGGTGTTTATATTCCACTATTAGCAGTGGAATTATTTATATTTAAGATTAGAAATTACAACACAAATCAATGCTTTTGATGGTATTAACTTGTACATAAATAGTTGGAAAATCCATCGAAAACTGTCGGAATTCACATCTATTTCTGTTGAAATCAAAGGTAAATTTTTCCCACCCCTTGGGTCTCACAGTGAAGGAGGTTGAGGGATTTCCCTTTTTTTAAAAAAAAAGGCTGACTACTCTGACAGGTACAACGTCGTTCCCACAACGGGGAGGGCAC
>Ga0307517_10008758_pt1 | contig 14473 bp, 9 predicted proteins | sample 23_EM_MG_FD_194515 | JGI IMG/M metagenome (GOLD analysis project Ga0307517, IMG submission 194515) | Populus trichocarpa ectomycorrhiza microbial communities from riparian zone in the Pacific Northwest, United States - 23_EM | ecosystem: Host-associated > Plants > Roots > Unclassified | place... | reverse complement strand
TTTTTTATTGAAATTTTTTATCTATCAAATTTGGTCCTCATTCTTTTGATTGTTACTTATTTTATTTGAAATAATTTATGAAATGTTAATTATTATTATTTTAATTTATTCACCTTTCATTTTTTTTAATTTTTTAGATTTGATCTCTATTATTTTGATTATTATTTATTTTATTTGAGATAATTTATGAAATTATATTTTTTTTCAATTTCATTCTCATTCAACTTTTTAATTTGTAAGATTTGTTCCTCATTATTTTAATAAACTTGAGAAAAATAAAACATTAATAAGTTATTTTCCAGCTTATTTTCCATTACATAACCAAACATTGGAAAGTATTTTCCAACTTATTTTCCATTACACTACCAAACATCGGAAAATACTTTCCCGGAATTTACTTTCCCCGGAATTCACTTTCTAAAAGGAAACTACTTTCCAGCAAACAAACGGGGTTAGTTTCTACACGTGCAAAATGCATACAAGGAAAAATTCCAACTTTGACGCCAAAGAGCTCAGCTGCCAATAAAAGAATCAAAACCCAATCTAAGATCAGAACTAAAACTTTTGTTTGATTCTTTTGTTGGGTTTTGAACAATCACATTAATGAATTTTAAAAATCTTGTAAGGAGAGAAAAACATACGTTGAAAGCGTTAGAAACCCTTGAAGAGGATGAAGAGTACAACTGGAAAGAAGTTACGTTACCTTCATTTATTCCTGTGGTACCGAAACCTGAACTCGATAGAGAAACAGGTGAAAGGAGGAGAGGCAGAGACATTGTGGTAGCCATTGATCATGGGCCTAACAGCAAGCATGCATTTGATTGGGCCTTGATCCATCTTTGCCGCCTGGCTGACACCATTCATCTTGTTCATGCCATCCTAGGTATATATGTAATTAACAAAAATTATCCTGTCATCAGAATTCGATTATGCCTATGTAAGTAGTTTGTATGGGTGCATTTCATTTTGGATTAAAATGCTGGGTTCTTGTAGATATGAAAAATGTCCTTGTTTATGATACGACGGAGGGACTCCTGGAGAAGCTTGCAGTTGAGGCACTGCAGGTGGCAATGGTCAGTATTTCGCAGATTGATTAAATTTGTTCTATAATTTGAATGTAAAAGATTTAGAATTTAATTTCCTGCACCTCATCAGAAATGACAGAGAAAATCGCAAGACATAGAGTTCATAAATAAAGGGTGGTTTCTTTCTTTTACTTCTAAAACTAATAGACATTGATGCTACATTACAGAAGATACCCGGATCATATATTTAATGTTGATGTATAAAAAGTAGGGATTGTATCCTATTCTTTTTCCTTGATCAATGAATAATTCATTATTAAAAAAGGGGACACATCAGATACAAACAAAATCATAATCCGTATGTTCGATGGATCTAGCCTTAATTAGAAGAGAACTCAGAGCTCTATAAATATAAGAAAATTGGAAAAAATCATCCCTTTATTTTTTACAAAATTCAGTAGCTTCTTTCCTGTATTTCTGATTTGGTATTGCTGTGGAGTTTGGCACTAATCTCAGCTTTTGTGAAATTGTATTGAGGATTCACCCTTGCCCAGAGTGGATGCTCTCTCTTGCTGTTTTTTTGTGTTAGTTTATTCTCTTGTTAATAAATCTAGTTTTAGTGTAGTGCATTGTGTTTATTTATGATCTCATTAGCAAAATCTGTATCGTTTATGCACAACCAGGTAAAAACTGTGGCTCGTATTGTACAAGGGGATCCAGGTAAAGTAATCTGCCGGGAAGCAAACAGGTTAAAGCCAGCAGCTGTGGTCATGGGCACTAGAGGCAGAGGCTTAATCCAAAGGTTCTATACTAGTGTTAATATTATCCCTATTTGATGTTCTCTCTCTCTCTCTCTCTCCTTTTCTTTTCCATCTGTCTGATTGTGTCATTGCTGTATCATACAGTGTGCTGCAGGGTAGTGTGGGGGAGTATTGCTTGCACAACTGTAAAGTGCCTGTCATAATTGTTCCTGGAAAAGGTATTATGATCTAACTTAGTTTATTCTTTCATTTCTCTTACATCGGATTTCAAACGTTGGAGACTTAATTATGGTTTGCCTTTTTCCGAAGCCGAGAGCGCACCGTTGATGTAGTGGAAATAGCAACAGCAGTTAAGAAATTGCAAGTCATGTGATGGAAAAACATATTATCAGATATGCAATTAGTAAGTTTACTATTATTTACAATACTTTGTGTATGTCACTCCTCGTTAGCATACATGAGTTTCTGGGGTGGGAATGCAAGCCGATCGAGTTGTAGTGTCGATTGAGAGCTTGAAGCAGGAAATCTTTTGTTCTTCATCCTTTTCTAAATGTTGTGTCCGTGCTAGGTTTATTCAACTAACCTGCTGTTGCAAAATTGTGGTATTTGATTAACTGGCTGCAGAAACTACTTCTTGCCAACAATTGTGCTTTACAAGGATCGTCATTGTTAGTCTTCCCAATTTTTAGCAACTTGGCCTGTTGTTCAAAATAGCAAGCTTTACCTTTTCCCAAGTTTCAGATTCTACACAAAACTTGGTTTGTCTCAGGAATGGCGATTGCAATCGTAATTATGATTCCTACACTGCAGACTTGGATGGATAGGACTTCTTCAGGTTATTGTTTTACTAATTTTGTGGTCTTGTTTGCCTTGGGCCAAAATTATTTAACAAAGATAGATTTCCCACCATTATATATTCCATTCAAATTTGAGCGCTGATCACGCTTGCATAGACCAAATATATCATGTTGCTTTGTCCAAAGAATCAAATATTAGATTTGTCTGGGCTATTTTCAGGATTCTGGTTACAATGTAAGGGCATAAACTTGGGAGAATACTAGCTCGAAATAATATCTTTAGTGACGAACTAAAATACACACACACTACCAAAAGAATCTTTGTGGGTTCTAGCTTTATATACCTTGGAATTGCACTATGTGAAAGGTGGAGAGAAAACTTCAAAGATTATGATGAGAAAAAAACTTCGAAGAAAGCAAAAATGGGTCCAAGAAAGAGAAAAAGGCTATATCATCTTTCACCATCCATAGAAAACAAAGAGAATCAAAGAGATCTTGCCTTCGGATGAGGCCAGGCCCACCAATTTCACTATTCTATATGGCTTGAAAATGAAGGCAGCCTGAGGCTCTTGATAATCGAAGAACAAGAGGTGCCGTGAAGGTGTAAGCAGTCTCTAGTGGTCCCCTGCGTATTGCCCAAACCAACTCTGAAAGGCTCCTTTCTTATTAATTAAGATTTGACTATTAGGAGGTATGTCTATTGATAATGTGCATTCAAGAAATAAACTCTTCACATAGGCGCAGAGCAAACAACTGCATGTGAAAGTTCAAGCTTGCTATTTCACATTTTGGCCACCTAAACCATTAAAATGATGTCAAGATTGTAACTTCTTACCAAGAGAAGAAACGAGACGATAAGCCAATTTGAGCATACTACATTGCAAGTCTCCAAATGAAAATCTTCTGGGCTATTTCACCAATCTGGTGGCCATGAGATACCTAGTCATAAAGATGGTTTTGGTTTGTTTTCTAAAACAGTAGAAAACAACAGATTCTCTTGAAGAAAACCGAATGCTTAAGTTTTTGCCTGGTCCTTTTCTCTGTTCACTGAAACGAGTAGTTAATGGACTTTTGTATCTGCATGGCATTCTTGTCATCTTCTCTGGAATTGTCTATACTGGTATTGGGTACGTAGAGCTTTTAGAACAACCTCTTGTAGTTATGCATGGACTTAGTAAAGTACTGGAGCCGTTACAGCTTTGGTAGCGGCACATATGTCACCCTCTTTTGCTTTCTAAACGAAAAAACGAACACAGAAATTTCTTCTTTTGTATCATTTTATCAGAGATCTACAAAAACACGTTAAAGGAAGGAACTTAATTAGGGTCATTTTCAGGCTGATTATTGGCCTTTCTGTTGCCTTGAAAGAAGAAACCTGTCAAATGGTTAGGAATTGAAGATTAAAGGGAGTTTTTAGTAATCTAGATGAGCTAATATGAGGGGGGTGTCCTCATAGTTTCCAAGAAATGCTTCCTCCTCTGTCATGAGGGTTCAAAATCAAACCTCATGTCCTCTTATGAGAAATGAAATTCCCATAAAACCCATAGTCGTGGGATGAATGACATGCCTTAGAAAAGAATGAAAGCGGCGGACCTAGTCTCGAATACAAGGTGGTCTGAGAATACCACTGTCTTGAATGCAGACGGGACTTTTGCATATAGGCCAAATTAAACTCATCCGAGATATTTAAATAGAGCAATAATGAGCAGACATAAATACAATACGGCTGTATGTTAGGACATGGAAACCATTCTAACGGATTCTTGCTTCTTATCGTCAATTTATTGCCCAATTATCAAAGTCCCAATCAATCCATATACAATTCTGCTCTGAAGGGAGCTGAGAAGGTCCACCAGTAGGCTCATGTCCTCTGGTTTTATTTAAACTTGTCACTCTGGTTCATCCAACAGAGGGACAGCTTGTGCCATTGGACTAACAAGGACAAGTTTTGATGGAAATTACAATATAGTCGTGGCCGTTCTTGCATGTTAATCACACTTGTGGTTTGTTTTACTTCTTCTGCGCTTTTCCTCTTCGGAAAAAAATGCTATGAAAGGGGAAATTAGTCCATGAGAAGGCCACACATTTCAAGATACTTTGTGAAGCAGGACCTTAGGTTTCCTTCCCTTCATTCATTTTAAGTTCCATTGCCCTACCACTGCTTAAACTTGCCTTCAACCCTAATTCTTTGGTCCCCCTCCATCGCTATCGACCATTTTGGTGTAATGGAAAATCATTATGGTGTGGTTGCTATATTTACATTGCGAGAAAAACCTTGATGTTAATAGGTATCGATTTTATTCATACTATGTGGAAAGTATACATACAAACTATGTACTCTATGTACTCAGATTAGTAAAAGAATCGGGAACAAAGGCAATGTGGAATAAAGTCTTCGGGAATTGTATAAATTGATATTCTGATTCACATCTCCATCTTCAGATTGCTAGCTTCAACAGAACCTGCAAAAGTTAATATGTCAACTTTTAGAATCCATTGTTAATCTTACCTGAACATGAGTCATCGCAGTGTGTGATTAAAATGGGAGGCAGGGGAATTTAGGAACAGCAAAAGCCAGCCTCATTATCTAATGGTTGCTCTTTCCTCCTACTAGTAGATTAAATTCCAACATGATAAACAATCATAATTATCAAGGTTATTTTGTTGTAAGAATTATAGACTTCGTCGAATTTTTACCTGGGGCTCATTTTTGTTACAACAGTCAAAATGCTTCGCACCTTTGATTGGTTCTTCTTTATAAAAAAAGAATTGTGAGAAACTCAACAGTCATTGAAAAGAATCGGTGGTTTCGATCATTTGGGAGAATAGATAGTAAGTTTCCAGTGACCATCTCTATCACAACGACTCATTTTCGTCCCAAAGCAAAGTCAATAACTTTTGGGGGTTCTCTATGCTCTCCATCATTGGTAGTTAAAACCACTTTGCTTTGTTTTTAGCCTTCAGGATTTATCAGATCAATAAAGTGAAGATAAAAAACACATGATAATTCTGTCTTACCTGAAAATGGCTGAACTGGGAAGGTTGTTTGTCTCCCTTGATCAAATGCTACATTGTAAAGATTTGGTAGATCAGCATCCCAAGTTGGTGGGGCCTGGATTTGCTGCAAGATAAGTAAAGATAAGATTAAAGGAAAGTAAATTATATGAAAATAGAGATAAATGGACAGAAAAAAAAAGTGAACATCGCATTACAGTGAAGCAGGATGAGTCAAGAAATGTTTCGGGAATAGATACAGGAGTACTAGTGGTCCTTCTAAGCCCCATATCAGGAGGATTTATCCCCATATCCAATCCACAGCATGAAACTAATTGTTGTTGTGCTGGATTAAATTGAAGGTATGCAGCGTTAGTCATATCCGGTGACATCCCAATTGCGGGGAAATTGGTTGAACAAGCAGGAAAAGCCTGTTGATTGAAACAAAAAGGAGTTCATCAGTAACAAAATAAACTACTAACAAACACATGAAATTTTACTTTGGGTGATAAAGATCCACCTTGTGAAAGGATTTACTTACCTCTTTGGCAAATAAGTTGTCAATGTTGAAGTCAAGCCTCGGATTTACAGCAGCTAGTTTCATCGACAAGAACTGTTCAAGAAATTGGGACAGGTAAATGTTATGTTTTGGAAGAACAATAGATAAGAATATTAATATTAAAAAATCACCAAAATCACTAATTACCTCTACTTGTCTCTGAAGAGATTGAACATAGTTAATGATTTCATCAAGCATGCCTGCCTTTCCTGTGATATTATTGCACCCTGGTACCAAATCTTGCAGATACTTCATTCTTTCACTGATTTTTTCTCTCCTCACCTGCACAACACACATGAATATATTAGGCAGGATTTCTAAGTGAAATCTGCAGAGCAGAGGGAAAAAGAAAGTATTAAAATTCCAACTCACTCTTTCAGCTAAGCTGTGGCTGTCGGTAGCTTGACCGCGACGTGCCCGGACATGAATGTAATCTGGCTTTTGAACCTCAGTTACTTTGGAATTGTCCTTCGAAGTCTCGGCAGAATTGTCTTTGTTACTGTTATTGTTTTTGTTGCTGTTGTTATTGCTGCTACTGCTTTTGTTGTTATTTTTCTCTGAGGTGTTTGACTCCCCTTCCTCCGCACGTCCTTTGATCCTTTTGTCCCTGCTGTCCTCTTCTGCAACAACCTATAGATCACACCCCCCCAAAAAAAATATTAAAAAAAAAAACACTTTCATTTACTATTCTAACAAAAACAGTCAAACAATTGAATCACTTGAAGATCCTTTGCTTAAAATGCTTTGATATCAAATTAAACAAAATTGCAATAAAAACAATGGAAACAATTTTACGCTGAAAAATCAAGATTCTTCAACAGGGTTTCAAAGAAACAGTGATCACATACAAAAAAAAACACACACACACACACAGCTTTGAGTTATTTTGCACCTTATCAAACTTTCTCTTCTTGGAACTCTCTCTGCCAACCCCGGAACTAATCTTATCTGACACAACAGACTCTGCACCTCTCACTGTAGCAGTAGCCGTAGCCGCAGCGGCTACCGCCGGTGGGCAGCTAGAAGTCCTAGAAATGGCACCATAATTCAACTCAAAACCCAACCCATTAGTATAAGGAGGCCCAACACCAAACCCCACAACATGATCATTATGCCACCTATTATCCACAAAACCCGGGTCAGGTTTCACAGACCGGGTCACCACCTCACTTAACCCACCCTCATGAAACCCAGCTTGTTGGAACACCCTACTCAATTCACTAAAATAACTAATCTCTTGCTGTGGTAGTTGAACCTGATGCTGCTGTTGTTCTTGTTGCCATTTGATACGAGCCCTTTGTCTATCAAGCACTGTCATGTCTGTACAGTGCAGCATGTTCTCTCCACCAGCTGATAACAAAGCTTTATTAATCATCAGTATCCCAACAAACCAATTCAAGAAACTATAAAAACAAAGAAAGAAAGCTAAATTATTTAACAATGGGGGTATCTAGCTGCTTAACAGACTACAAAAACAGTTTAGTAGTGTGGCACAGCTAATATATTGAAAAGATATGTGTATAGAGAAGTGAAAAGTGGGGAGAAAAGAATGAGGTAAAGGGGGAGAAAGGGGTGGTGGGGTATATAACGTAGAGAAAAAGAGGGTGGTGGCCGGAATTTGACAGAGACTACTGGCCTGGACCTGGAGGGATAATTAAGAGAGAGAGTGAGGGGGTGGAAATATTGGGGCAGAGAGCCATCGAATGTATCCATAACCAGAGGCCGTGGGCAGTGGGGTCCACTGACATGACTGCCACGTGGTAGTGTCCGAAGCAAGAAAAAACGGCGATGGGGCCGGATGGATGGATGGATGGATGGATGTTAGATGATTAAGATGAGATTAGATTGTATTAGATTAGGTTAAATTAGAAAGGGTGTTCTGTTGTGGATGCATGGGAAACCCTGCAATGGCGCGTAATATATATATATATGAGATGCCTATGTATGTATAATTTTGACGTGTGACATTCGCCATTAATGTTTCGAGGGCTCACAAGAATGTTATTTAAGTTATTTTTTGAATTTAAATTTTAGAAAAAAAACTATGAGAAAAGATGTCCGATCATACATACAGGTGAGTTTAGTCATGCGATAACAATTAGTTTTTTAAAATTATTTTTTTATTTACAAAAAATTATTTGTAATTTCAATACATCAAAATAATCTAAAAATATTAAAAAAAGTATTTCTTTACCATCTAAGATATGAGTGAGCTTGTTTAAAATTTTGAAGATAAAAAAAGAAGCTAACATGGGTATACAAAAATTACCATAAAGTAAGCCCTAATTCAAAAATAAAAAAAGAATTAGCAAGCAACAAGATTCATAATATTCTCAAACTTGGAAATCAAACTAGGTTTATTCCTCGCACTACATTGCAAAATCGAGATTTTGCTTTTCTCAATGTGAAAAAAGTGTGGGTATTGTTAATGTTCATTTTACATTAAAGATCTTTTTAATTATAAACTAAAAAATTTATACGTAGAATTATATATGTCACTAAATTATAATAAATTTATTGATTCCAAAAAAAAAAAGTTGAGAAGCTTGGATAAAAATTACATTTAAAAAAAATTGAATATTTGTTTCAGTTTGAAACCAAATCCTTAAAGTTTTGATTTGTTTAAACCAATAAAATTTTATTTTATTTTATTAAATCGAGCATTAACTTTACATCAAAACTTATTTAAAAAAACATGTTAAATACTTTGGTTTAGTTTGAAATTGAATCCCTAAAGTTTTAATTGGTTTGAATCAATAAAATTAAATTTTATATTACCAAATTAATCAAGCATTAACTCAATATCGAAACTTATTCTTAACATCACGAGAGCCCCATAATAAATCAACCAAAATAAAACATCAAACTCAATCTCAAGTACTCAACTTAATGTGAAATGATTAATCTGGGAATAAAAAATTCAAGAAAAACAAAATAGGTAACTATTGCAACTCATAGTGGATTGTGTCTTTTTCTTACATTGCATTTCCATCATTTTAATATTTATTCCATCTTGCATTGCCTAGCGTTCATTATTTTAGCACTAATATGGTTTTATGCTACTTCTTGAATTCATGAATATTTACAAAATTTTTCAAAACAAATTTAAGGCGGCACCACTTTTTATGTTCATATAGGTGAAATTTCCTTCATACATGGAGATTTTATTAAGAGTGTTAGTTATTCATCCTCCTATTTAATTTGAGTACTAATTTTGTAAATATCGAGTTCATAAACAAATTAATATACATCACTCTTACTAATAAGTTATTATTACCTGCGAAACTCCTAATTAGCAAAAGTACTTGTAAAAATTAGGTTTGATCTGTTAATAGTAAAATTAATGAAATGGTTTTAAGCTCATACTAGAAAAAGTATTTCTAACTAAATCTCATGAGAAACCTTTATGGAAAGGATATGTTAGATTATTGTAAGATCTAATATACAAAATGGTGATTATCTTGTAAAAAATTAATTGTCATATATATTCATTTCTCAAGCTTACATGTCTAGATTTTTTATTATAAATTTTATTAAATGCCCTAGACATAATTGCTTGACTATCATAGTATAAAGAGATAGATAACATCAGTTGTGGTCATAACTTAATATCCAATAATATATTTCTCAATCATTCTACCTTTTTACTTGTGGCTATTAGAGCTATAAACTCAAATTCCATTGTAGAATAAGTTATACATATTTGTTTCTTTAAAGTCTAAGAAACAACACAACCTCTTAAAATAAACACTCATCCAAAGGTTGACTTATTATCACTTACACTAGTTATCCAACTAGCATCAATATAACCTTAAAGTATAACTGAATAAAATAATTGAAAATTCATAGTTCTTTTCAAGGAACCAAGTACTCTTATAATTGCTTTCCAATTATCTATACTAGAATTACTTGTGTATCCAGACAATTTTCACTATGTGAAAGCAATATCTAGTCTAGTACAATGCATGAAATATATCAAACTACCAATTACACTAGCATATTCAATTTAAGCAATTGTTCAACCAAAATTTTCTATCAATTTAAAAGAAACATCATATAAAGTATTTGCTTCTTTGATATTTAAATGATTAGATTTATTTAAGACTTTCTCAATATAATGAGATTGATAAAGAGCAAAACCCTCCACTGTGTTTTCTTATTTTGATACCCAAAATTGTATCTACCTCATTTAAGTCGTTCATTTTAAACTTAGTTTCTTAAGACAACAACTTCTACAAGTTTCTTAAGAATTTATGTTTTGTTTCTAATAAATGTAAATCGAGAGTTTGTAAAGAAAAAAATAGAAAGAGAAGAAGATTATTTTCTAATTGATTTCTTAAGATTATTTATAAACAACAAAGCCTTGAAACTCACATGTACGATGGCACATGGCACTCGTTGCTTGACTTTTGGCATTATGTAAAATAAGTAAATTTTTTATTTTTGTAATTAATTAATTATGCATGACACCTCTAGCCAAGTTATTTGAATAATTTGTCTGAAGGATTGTATTTTGAATTCTACAGATATATTGATCTGAAAAAGTGTGCTTTTAAATCTTACGTACACATTAGTCTAAAAAAGTGTTTCTTCCTTATAAATATTAGTTTGATATTGATATAAATCAATTAGAAAACAATCTTTTTCTCTCCTTATTTTTTTCTCCATAAATTCTCTATTTACGCTTATAAAAAACAAAACAGAAATTTTTAAAAAACTTATAAAATTGATGTCTTTAAGTTTTAAGACTTTACTGTATCTTGAAAATATATTACTTTAACTCTACATTAAATAAAATAGAGGTAATTAATACCTTAAAGATAATAATCTTCACACCTCTAAATCTATTTACTATAACCACCGACTGCAGCTTAACAAATAGTATTTCCACCTCAAGTTTTTTAATTGGAGTGATAATAATTTATTTATTTGGAGCAATTTATCTTGGAGCTGGACCGAGGGGTGTGATTAAGAGCATGTTTGGGAACGTGGTCCAACCCACATTTCAAAAAATTTTGATTTTTTTTTGCTTAAAATTAATATTTTTTAGTGTTTTTGGATTGTTTTGATGCGCTGATATCAAAAATAATTTTTTAAAAATAAAAAATATTATTTTAATTCATTTCTAAATAAAAAATACTTTGAACTGCTATCACAATTCCAAACAGATAATAAGTTAATTGGTTGTGTGGTAAATCACCTCCTAGTTTATCTCTAAGTGCTTACTTCCAACTTTGAATTAAAAATGTTTAAATTCATGCCATACACTCGTCCACGTAGACAACTTGAAGTGCTCATTTCAATTAACCTTTAAAAAATTATTTTGTATAATTTTTTCATAACATTTTGGAGCAGCAATCCAAGATCTTGATTGAATACTATCATCCTCGACGTGAATTCTTAACCATGAAAATGTATCAACCTTTAATCGACGTTAAACACACAGTTAAACTTAGAGGCTGTTTGGTAGTGTGGTTACGGATGAGGTTCACTCGTAGCCATAGATATTACCGTTTGGTTAAGGAAAAAACACAGGTTTATGCTGGTAGAACCCACCAGAAATATGGTTGTGCCGCAGGTTTTGTAGAAGCATAATTTTGCTGCTTCTCGTAGGGGGAGGAATCACTGAACAATGGAGCCATGCTCCACTGTTCCGGCCGGACCGGGTCCGGTCCAAAGCTAAAAATACATTGAATTGGGTCCAACCCGACAAAATAAAAATAAAAAAATTATTTTTTATTTTTAATTGTGTTTTATTCGAAAAACTAGTGTTAAACATTATTCAATGACACTATATAAATTAGACCGAGATCGCTTGATGACGTAGCATTTGCAGAATTTGATCGCAATCCCAATTTTATTCCTGATTATATTTTACCTGATGTTGTTGCGCTCTTAAGAAATTTGTGAGAACTGTAGTCCTTGTCAAATGTATTTCATACGTGATGGAATTGTAGATAGTTTAATGGAATAATAAAACATATTTTATATAAAGTATTATTTATTTCATGATGTAATAACAATAGTTAAATCTACAATATTTAAATTAAAATCTATCAATATTAATATATATTTTTTAAAATTATTTTATAACCTTAATTTCAAAAGCATTCTTAATCAAACACATTAGACTACTTTTTGTTCAACCTCAATTTCAACCACAGTTTTAACCAAACATATATTTTTCCAAATCAACCTCAACTAAAAGTACTTTTTATAAAATAATTTTTTTCAAATCATAACCACAACAACTACTACAGTACCAAATACATTTAGACAGTCATATTGTTGCTTCAATAGTGAGGATGTCATTTTTTTTATTGGATGTAAATACACATTTTTTCTTCAATTATATAGCAAAAGGGAAAAAAAAAACGAAAGCCTGCATGCTTATTCCAATTCAAGAGAAGATCAATTATAACCATTTAGGTGGTGGCCCAGTGGTAAAAGCTTGGGACCAAGAGGTTTGCTCCCTCTGTGGTCTCAGGTTCGAGCCTTGTGGTTGCTCATATGATGGCCACTGGAGGCTTACATGGTCATTAACTTCAGGGCCCGTGAGATTAGTCGAGGTGCGCACAAGCTGGCCCGGACACCCACATTAAACTTTAAAAAAATAAAAAATCAATTATATCTTTTAAGTTTCTCGAAACTTGTATTGTATTATTATTAGATAATGATATAAATTATATATTAAAATTTTATTTAATAATTTATTTTTTTAAATTAAAATATTTTTTTAATATAATATTAGAATTTTATTAATCAAGCAATCACGACTTTAAATTTCACCACTTTCATCTAATTAATAACATAAAAAATCAAGATTTATATAAGTTTAAGCTTAAATGTTTTTTATTTAAAATATGATATAAAATTATATCTTATAAATTTTTTGAATAACTTTAATTTTAGAATTGAAATAATTTTTTTTAACTGTTATAACTAGTGCTTTAGGTTTTGTTCACGATAACAAGTGGGGAGTTGTTTGTGACAGTTTTATCGTCTTGCCTGGTAGCCGGTTCTGTTTATCTTGAGAGCTTCGCACATTGTTTTTCACATGTTGACAAGAAAGGATTTCTACTTTCGAGCATTACAAAAAAGCAAGAGACCGATGTTACTCAACATCTATAAAGGAGAAATCATAGTACACTCAGCATCTATAAAGGAGGAATCATAGTACAGGAACATGCATGGCTAAGGAAAGAAAAAGGAAAAAGGAAAAAGGAAAAAGGAGCATGTTTTTCTCACCATGTTTTCATGGTTAAGAATTTAAATTTTTTTCATGTTTTCTTTACTTTAAATTAATGTTTTTTTAGTGTTTTTAGATTATTTTGATGTGTTGATATCAAAAATAATTTTTAAAATAAAAAAAATATCATTTTAATATATTTCTGAATAAAAAATACTTTAAAAAATAACCATAATCATTTTATTACGATGAAATGTGAAAAAACAATTGTTTGAGAATTTTAATTGTATTGTTTTCATGGATCATTTCGTGAACATGCATAAAGAAGGGCACAACTTACTTGTGCACTAAAAATAAAAAAAATATTTGAAAGTGTGATAGCTGTTGTTTTTTAAAATGTTTTTTATTTAGAAATATATTAAAATAATATTTTTTATTTTTTAAAAATTATTTTTGAAATCAGAATATCCAAAAAATTTAAAAATTCTAAAAAAATTAATTTAAAATAAAAAAAAATATTTTTAAAATACGAAAACATCCTAATATAAAAATAATTAACAAGGTAAATTTTGATTATGGGACTCGCCCTTTTTAAGCAAGACCTCCCATTGCCTTGTAATGGCATTATGGTTCTACATGTTTCACTCTGGGCCCGTGAAGGATGGCGGGAAACTAGGCCCTTGTTACGCCTTGACCCACATGCAGGCTCACGCGTGTCAATTAACTTTGTTCATTTGATCTGACAACTCACGGTGATGACGTGGAGAAACGGGGTCTTTGGTTTTTCGCAAAGGTAGTTGGTGCCTGCGGAGTTGTGATCAAGGTTGTCAATTCCGTTTCGGTAGGTGTTTTATTTTTTCAATTGGAATAGAAAGTTTCAGTTTCAGAGTATTTCGGCGTGCCATTTCGGGGTTGTACTATTCATATATATATATATATATATATATATATATTCAACAAACATAATTCAAATTCAAGATAAATTAATTATAAATTATTCAATACAAACACAATACCAATACCAAACAAATATAATTTTAAAATTTAAAATATTTCTAAATAGTCAAGATTAAATAGATCTTTAACTTAAAGTAATTCAACTTAAACAAAATATCAAAATATTATGAAAGTAAAATGTTTTAACACAA
>Ga0307517_10008757_pt1 | contig 14474 bp, 11 predicted proteins | sample 23_EM_MG_FD_194515 | JGI IMG/M metagenome (GOLD analysis project Ga0307517, IMG submission 194515) | Populus trichocarpa ectomycorrhiza microbial communities from riparian zone in the Pacific Northwest, United States - 23_EM | ecosystem: Host-associated > Plants > Roots > Unclassified | place... | reverse complement strand
AAAATAAAACGCATGATCACATGTTATTTAGTTTTACATCTTTTGTCTAGATAAGTCTCCAATTACATGCAACACTATATTATTACATGCTTTCTTTGTTTAAAATAACAAAAGACGATATACCAGTCTTATTACTCATATCGAGACTGCGAGGATCCTGAAATTAATTAAGAAATTATAAAGATGATTATATAAATGAGAATATTCAAAGTAATATAACAATCAAATATATTGGTTCATTTAACTCTCTTGGATATTTATAGCATTTCAAATGATCTCAGTAATTATAAGTTATCTTAACTAATTTCATGGTTGATAAAACTCAAGCTGCCCATTATATTTATCAAACCATCTATTTAACCTCACGATCGTTTTATATTTTTGGCCACCCGAGATGGATGCCTCAATTCCAGCAATCCCATTGGAAGCCTATATCTCCGACAATCCTTCACGGATGCCAATATCTCTAACAATCCCTCACGGATGCCTATCTCTTTGACAATTTCACACGAATGCCCATAACTCTGGCAATCCCTCACAGATGCTAATAAAACTAGCAATCCCTCATAGATGTCAATAACTCCATAAATTTTCTAATTTAACTCCTTTCATTTCATTCGTTCTTCCTTTTCTATTCCACAATCATGCTATTGAAATAAATAACTTGTACAGCAAGAACATTATAACTAACTTAAATTGAGATGTTGAATATTTACCTGTAATCTGGTTATAACCGATTCCCAATACCCGCTGTCCTACTCCACCAATTTCTCCGATATCAATAAGATTTCCAATTTATCATCATCTTATTAAGACATAAGCATAATCTATACATATCAAGAAACATTAAACACCACATCGAAATCATTAGTTTATTCTCAATTCGAAATCATTTAATTAATTTTTTATAGTATTTTTCCCTCAATTTAACCGGTTAAACTTAACCACCATAATTTTTACCTATAATTTGACAATCTTCTCTCAAAAGTTCTCAATCATAATATTAATATAACCATTTCTTTGTTATTCAATAAAATAATTTACTTGCTATTAAATATCATCCATATAGCAATATACATTTTATATTACACAATTTCACATGCATTTTCACAAGTTAAGAAATTTTTCATATTCTTATACTAAAATTTCATGGTTTTCCATATATATATATATATTAAATTAGGGTTTTACATCTCTTTTGAATTAAACATATTTTTTTATTTCTTTTGTATCCATCCCTTTTATTTTGAAACACTGACCGAATGCAAGTTATTATCAAAATCCAATTTCCCAAACCACCCTTTAAATTCTCTAACCATTATTTTCAAGTCTCATCTTCCTACTAGCCAACCATAACCGGTTGCAAACCCTACACTAAAATCTCAAGCTCACTGAAACAAAACCCACCAAGGCATGACAACATTAACTTTCCTTACACGCGCTAGCAAACACGCGTGGAATAATAAGGGGGCGGATATCACGAAATAGCGTGCCATGTAATAAAAAGGGCAAACGTCTTAAGTCCCTAACTTGTGAGGATAGTCTAGATAGGTCATCAATCTATTTTTACCTCAACCAGGTCCTTAATATATCAAGGAATTCTCAATCAGACCCCTTTCACTTTTAGTTCTAAAACTATTAAGTAATCCCATGAATATAACATGAATTTTATCCCATAATATTATTGTTTTTAATAATGTGAGACTCACCCGCTATATTAAATTATATATATATAAACAAAACCCTTTCTTCTTTTTAATTTTATAGTCTATTATATAACGTGATGTTGAATATCTTAGTAGATCTATATGTTTTTAATGGATTAAATAAAAACTACTTAATTAATCAATCATTCTATTAACTTAATTAAACTACTAGAAGGATTTAAATGAGAATTAATTGATATGTTAAGGATACAATCAAGAAAAAAACAAGTTGGAGACTTAATTGAAATTACCCCTAGAAGTTGGGACCTTTTTAAGTTTGCCCTGATAAAAATAGACAAATGGACCCACCAATTGACCTTTTTCATTGCCCTACAAATACGACAAGAGCATCCTTCCTCTCTTCTTCAGTTCTTTTACGTAGTTTCTCTTTTTTGTGTCCCTCTTTAGAAATAATAAGAAAGAAAATCTTTTGTGAAAGGAAAGAGGCCATTTGAAGAAAAAAAAGAGAGAGAAAGAAGAAAATGTAAGTGAATTTAGCTTCATGTCTTCTATTTATTTATTTATTCTTGTATTGTCACATATAGTTTTTAATTAACTTTTATATTTCCTCATGTTACTCTTAGTTTTTTTGTTGATCGGTACACACATGTAGCTAGGAATGATCATGAACAACTATCAGAATACTAAAAAGACCTTAGTGAGGCTAATTTTATGCTTCCTCTCTCTCTCTCTCTCTCTCTCTCTCTCTCTCTCTCTATATATATATATATATATATATATATATATATATATATATTGCTTTCAAGTAGCATTTTTTCTTGTCTCGGTCACATACTTGACTATATATACATTTCGTTTTGTCTTTTACCTTTCTCTTATGTGTTGATTCAGAGAGGGAGGGAGAAGAAAGGATTTGATAGTTCTATTTTATCAATAGGCTGTTTTCGTTAATGTCGAAGAAAGTTTTTTTTTTTAATTTTTTTTTTGGTGTTTTCTATAACATTCAGCTACCCTTTTACGTGTTTCTCTTTTCTAGCTATGTCACGAAAATTGAAGGAGAAGAAGAGAGGTCAACTGGGATTATTTATTTTTTTGCTTTTTTTTTAACAAAAAAGTGTGAGCCTATGAGATAATAAATTATTAAAAAGTGAGCCTATGAGATAATTAATTTATTAAAAAAGGGTCACTTTTTTTTTAATATAATTAATCAACCTTTCTAGTTCTTCACCTTTCAGGGTTAGTCTTTTTCAACAAGGACAATCACTTGGTCCGCATGCTATGTTTCTTGTATGCGTGCATGGAAATATTAGAGGCAATCTTCTCTTGTTGCAAAGATTTTCAACTTGATGAGATGTGCACAGTGTATACATGAAGAAAAGATTGGTTTTTGTTTCTGTTTGTACCTTTTATATTATTATCACTCCACAGGCCTATTGAGAGAGAGAGATGAGTCATCCATTATTAAGCGTTGACAAAGAAATAGGTTTTCTTGTTTCTATCTTAGAAGAATATGAGCGTGGTTTTTTATTCTAGTTCAAACTTCAAGCAAGTGCTGGAAAGGTCAAAACTTGCGAGACAAAATCGAAGCCTACCTTTGTGGAAGTGATAGCTACCTTTTCAAGAGAAACTGGTGTGATTATTTAAGATAAAAGAAGTGGGGGGGGGGGGGGGGTAAAGGTAGTTAAGGGGTTTCAAGGTTTGTGACAGATATGGTTGCAGTGCACTGTAACAACACCATGCCTACTGGTGGTGCTTGGAATTAGATAATTTATGACCCTTATTGTTGGTCCGTGGGATTTTTTGCAGAAAAATAAGATGGATGGTCGTGGTGATATGGGTCTGTTTGGGGAACATTTTGATCCTTGTTTGGTAGGGAGGATCAAGGAGGATGGTTATGAGAGCAGGTCTGGTAGTGATAACATTGAAGGAGCATCTGGTGAAGATCAGGATGTTGGAGACGATCAAAGGCCTAGGAAGAAGTACAACAGACACACTGCTAATCAAATACAAGAGCTTGAATCGTATGAGTTCTTCCTTTGGCTATGTTATTTATGCTAAGAGATCTATGTATTGTGTTTACTTATCTTTGATTGAAAGATTTTTTTTCCTAAAAGAGCTTTGTTTCTATTTGTTTGTGATGTTAATAGTTTCTTCAAGGAGTGTCCTCATCCTGATGAGAAACAAAGATCAGAGCTTAGCAGGAGGCTTGGCTTGGAAAGCAAGCAAATCAAGTTTTGGTTTCAAAATAGGAGAACTCAAATGAAGGTAAATTGATAGACTTGTTTGTACCCTTTTAATTTGCTTCCTTCTATTTTCCCTCTTGAAAATTTTGATTTTGGTCATTTTGGACTTCAGACCCAATTGGAACGGCATGAGAATGTAATCCTCAGGCAAGATAATGATAAACTCCGACTTGAGAATGAGTTGTTGAAACAAAACATGAGTGATCCAATTTGCAACAATTGTGGTGGTCCTGTGGTGCCTGGTCCAGTGTCTGATGAGCAACAGCAGTTAAGGATCGAAAATGCTCGATTGACGGATGAATTAGGTCGTGTTTGTGCCTTGGCCAATAAGTTTTTAGGCAGACCCCTCACATCCTCAGCCAATCCTATCCCTCCGTTTAGCACAAACTCCAAGTTGGACCTTGCAGTTGGGATAAATGGATATGGCAATTTAGGCCATACAGACAACATGTTGCCAATGGGGCTTGATAATAATAGAGGGATTATGATGCCTCTGATGAAACCAATAGGCAATGCTGTTGGCAAGGAAGTACCACATGATAGATCAATATTTGTAGATCTTGCACTTGCTGCTATGGATGAATTGATAAAGATGGCTCAGATTGAAAGTCCCATTTGGATCAAAAGCTTAGATGGAGGAAAGGAAGTCCTGAACCATGAGGAGTATACGAGGACTTTTCCTCGCATTGGCATGAAACCCAGCAATTTTGTTACTGAGGCTACACGGGAGAGTGGTGTAGTACTCGTCAACATCTCGGCTCTAGTTGAGACATTGATGGACGTGGTATGCTACCTAACTCTTTGTGCTGTTATGAATTTTTCAATTATTTTTCTCTTAAGCATGAGCTCGTTACTAGGATTTGACTTCTGTATTTCATTTTTCTTAGTGTATTTTTGTGTCAAAGACAATATAACTATCAATTTTGAAGCACTTTGTCAAGATTAGAATAGTTTGGTGAGATTGTTTACATTTGTTTGTTTATGATCTCACGTCTGCTGAATCCCCTTATCTGAAAGGATGGTGCTGAGAAAGCTGCAAATTCAATCTTAATATGCTTCATTTATTCAACTAGAAATGGTGAAATGCTTCTAGTTTTGTACATGCATGGTAGCTTAACTGCTCTTCCATATACAGAATGGATGGGTGGAGATGTTTCCCAGCTTGATTGCTAGAGCTGCCACCACTGATATCATATCAAGTGGCATGGGTGGAACAAAAAGTGGAGCTTTGCAAATGGTATGCCGTTATCCTACATGTTCTATAGTCTTTTGCAGTGAAGCTGGAGTTTACGAGTGTTTTTCTTTTCCAGATACACGCCGAGTTTCAATTGATTTCGCCTTTTGTCCCTGTGCGTCAAGTGAAGTTCCTTCGGTTATGCAAGCAACTCACGGAGGGTGTGTGGGCTGTAGTTGATGTTTCCATTGATGCAAACCAGGAAAATCTAAATGCACAAGCCCCTGTAACCTGCAAGAGGCTTCCTTCTGGCTGCATTATACAAGATATGAACAATGGTTGCTCTAAGGTGATGACTTGTATAGATTCTTCGTTTGTTGTACTTGTATATACTTGTGGTTTCTTTATTCATTATGGTTGTGCACCAAAGATTCTCTCCTTGCTGTAATGAAATATATTATTAATTTACTTGAAAACCTGAGCTTTGATTATCATTTAACTAAAGTTTCTTCTTTGATTCAAATAAATTAAACTCTCCAATTCCAAAGCGAAATCTGCTTACTGCATGCATTTAATCCCATTGCTAGTTTCTAAGACGACGATATCACTTGCATTTGACACGCATGCGCGTACACACACATGTTTTTGATTCCTTGGTCTTGGATTCAGTGCATTCACAATCTTTCTATCCAGGTAAAGCCTTGTGGTTTTCAATCTTTTCTGTACACCTCCTTCATTTGATGTTTTTATTCCTATCTCTTCTGTTCTTCAGCTGTTTACTCTTGTTGTCCGTGAGGTAACATGACCCAGGTCCAATCATTATATTTTAATCTTCTGATTCCAAGTAATGACCTGCTACGACTGTATTATATATGATAGAATCACCTTCCTGTATATGTAATTGAAAAACCTCATGAAATCTTATTTTCAAGTTCTAAGAAGGATAGTATTTTATATTTTGTGCAATGCTCTCTCCTCATTTTGTCAATACTGTGCCTTGAATTTGTAGCTTTTCTTGTCCTTTCCATGGACTTCCTTTCGACGTGGTATGGAACTGCATGATATATGTTACTTTATTAGTCTGCTCTAACCATTGGCTGTAAGTCTATTTTTCTATGTATTCACCATTTCATTATTATTCTCACCATTAATGGAAGAGTTAAGTGTTTAACATCGCCAGAACTTTGAATTAAGAATAACTCAGCAGCATCAGAATTTTACAGGCTTCATGGTTTACTAATTAATGATAAAAACAAGTGAAACATTTTAAACTGTGCTCATAGAAACGTCTTCGTGGAATTGTTTTTATTTGAGGTGAATGGAACCCAGTAAACCAAAGTTTGATTGCTTGCTAAATAGAGGTGTACTGTTGATAGATGCTAGGAATATGCAGGTGCTTATATGTTCCAAAATGCTGACTGATATTAAAATGCAGGTTACATGGGTGGAACATTCCGAATATGATGAGAGTGCAGTCCATCAACTCTACCGACCCATACTTAGTTCTGGCAGGGGCTTTGGTGCACAGAGGTGGCTTGCTGCCCTTCAACGGTATTACGAGGGCATGGCAATGATTATGTCTCCTAGCATTTTGGGTGAAGATCAGACAGGTCTGGGAATCTGCTCAATCCTTTCTTTATTAATTTGTTTATTTTCTCGAATTAATATTGTTTGTGCCGTCTTTTGTGTTGTAATTATACTATAATGATACAGTGATAAATCTGGGAGGTAAGAAAAGCATGTTAAAGTTAGCACGACGAATGGTGGATAACTTCTGTTCTGGGGTTTGTGCTTCTTCTTTGCACAATTGGGGCAACCTTGTGGCTGGAAATGTGAGTGAAGATGTGAGGATTTTGACCCGAAAGAGTATTAATGAACCTGGTGAGCCAGATGGTATTGTGTTGAGTGCTGCGACTTCTGTTTGGCTGCCAGTTTCACGACAAAGGTTATTTGACTTCTTGAGGGATGAACAATCAAGGAGCCATTGGGACATTTTATCCAATGGTGGAATGTTGCAGGAGATTATCCAAATCCCCAAGGGACAGGGACAATGCAACCGTGTCTCTCTCCTGCGTTCAACTGTGAGTGGCCATAACCAACTTTCAACCTTTTGGTTTCTTAATTTTACCAAGTGTTTAATTGTATAATTTCTGTTTCTTGCAACTTTTTAGGCTGTTGATGCTGATGCGGGTGAGAACAACATGTTAATATTACAAGAAACCAGGAATGATGTCTCAGGTTCGCAAGTAGTGTATGCACCAGTCGACATACAATCGATGAGTGTAGTGACGTCTGGTGGAGACTCTACCTATGTGGCTCTCCTGCCATCAGGGTTTGTGATTCTTCCAGATAATTCATTTAGTAATGGTGAGCCCAGCAACAGCGATGGGAATCCAGTCAAAAGAGATAGCGATAGCAACAATGGAGGTGGATCGTTTTTTACTGTCGGATTCCAAATTTTGGCGAGCAACCTTCCTTCAGCCAAACTTACAGTCGAGTCAGTCGAGACGATTCATAATCTCATCTCCTGCACAATGCAGAGGATCAGAACAGCCTTCAACTAATGGTGGCTTCTTAACTTAGTACATCTCCTTTTCCTTTTCTTTTCGGACATACAAGTATACAAAGTATTAGGAAGGCAAAACAGATAGAATGGACATGAAATAGAGGGAGCTTGAAGTGGCAACTCTGCACAAGTAGGGTTTCAAGTCAAGAACAAACAGCATGGAGGTGATGTGTGTAGGATGACTCAGGATGTTACTGTCCATGCTGAGCTAGTTCTAACTTGGCGACATACCATGGTCTTGTGGTTCGGGTATTGACTAATTAGTTAGCCTTAGCAAATGTTTTTGTTTTGTCCTCTCGTATACAGAAAAACAGTATAGACATTGGAGACTGCTAGTTCTTTAACCTTTTGTGTTATGAAAACAGTTCAAGCTCTTAGGCAATCTGGTGTTTTAACTTACATTTTGCTTCACAGTTTTCTGCTAAGGTTAGCCTGAGTTCTTGCTTGACACCTGATCTTACTCTCGTGTGTTTTGTGTATCCTTTCTGGTGTAAAAACCCTAGTGATTAAAAAGGAACTAGAGTATATTAATCAACGGATTAACCTCGAAGATATTGTGGCAAAAGATCTTTAAATTTTTTATTATTATTATTAAAATAGTGTTATTTTATTTTAATTTTTATTTTTTTCAACTCCCGGGTTTTAAAACTAAGGTCTGAAAAGCTCAAAGAGCATCCTTGTGAGAAAACAATCCATTGCAAGTTTCAAAATTTCAATACAAAATCACAATTAGGCCCACCATTTTTCACATCAACAACTCGTAAATTGTAATTACACGCACTAAACGAATTTCACTTACCACCTCCAAGTTTTCCAAAAATTCATAATCACCCCTCATTACATTCACAACTTTCCATTTACCCCCACTCAATCATTTCTTGAATTCTTCCCTAACTCTCCTCCACTCTAATAGTCTGTCCTTTCCTCTCCCAATCACTCTCTGCTAAAACCCTACACCCTAAAAATCAAAACATAGAAATGCTAATCTGCATTGCTGTCAATCTCTTAATCTCTAAACACAGAACCCTCAAAACACTTGAATCCACACTCTACAACCTTAAACACACCAAACCCATGTCTCAACCGACATCAATTCCCAAAAAACAACAAAGGCTTCGTGACCATGGATTTGACAATTACATGGAAATCGAAAAAAAGACAAGAAAAGTCTTAAAAGTTTCAATCTTTAATACTTTCTCAGTACAAGCAAACACTTCCCATTTCACGTCTTGACAAACTCGCTGGCAGGTTGGGGTTTAAACACTTTGAAGCTGGTGCTTTTATCCTCAAATTTCCTCATGTTTTTGAGGTATATGAGCATCCAGTTCAACGTGTGTTGTATTGTCGCTTAACGCGTAAAGCATTCAGTCAGATTGTGCAAGAAAAGGAGGCCCTTTTGGCTCAAATTCCTGAAGCTGTTACCAGGTTGAGGAAGTTGATAATGATGTCTAATTCGGGCCGGTTGTGGTTGGAACATGTCAGGATTGCAAGGTATGAGTTTGGTTTGCCTGATGATTTTGAGCATTCTGTTGTTTTGAAGTATCCGCAGTTTTTTAGATTGGTTGATGCTATTGAGACTAGGAATAAGTACATTGAGGTGGTTGACAGAGACCCTAGATTGGTGGCTTGCGCAATAGAGAAAGTTAGGGAGCTAGAGTATAGAGAGAAAGGAATGGATGCTGAGGATGTGAGGTTTAAGTTTATGGTGTGAATTTTCCACCCGGGTTTAAGATAGGGAAGTATTATAGGATTGCGGTGTGGAAATGGCAAAGGGTTCCTTACTGGTCACCGTATGAGGGTATTTCAGGTTATGATTCGAGGTCAATTGAGACTCGGAAGAGGATGGAGAAGAGGGTGGTGGCGAGTATTCATGAATTGTTGTCGTTGACGGTGGAGAAGAAGACTACGATGGAGAGGATTGTGCATTTTAGGATGGCTATGAATTTACCTAAGAAGTTGAAGGACTTCTTGCTTCAGCATCAGGGGATTTTTTATGTTTCAACTACAGGGAATCATGGCAAGCTTCATACGGTTTTTCTTAGAGAGGCGTATAGGAAAGGGGAGTTAGTTGAGCCGAATGATATGTACTTGGCGAGGAGGAAGTTGGGTGAGTTGGTGGTGTTGAGTTCAAGGAAAGCATATGTGGATAGGGGGTTGGTTAGATATATGAGGAACAGAGAAGACGATGAGATGGAGCATTTTAGGAGAGAATGGGAAAGACGGGGAGAGGGAGTATGGTTTGAACTTAGACTTGAGTTGTGATGTTGGTTCTGATTCGACAGATGAGGAGGACAATGTTGATGACATTGAAAAGGCAGAGGAGGCTCAACTAACTGGTTGGCTACATAACATTGGTGGTATAAGGAATCATTTTGGCTCCCAGTTGGCAAGCATCAACAATTACTGAAAATTTACTACTCCTGGGGATGATGAGGCAAAGCAGTGAATCTCAATTATACGCATCCGAGATGTTAGAAGAAGCGAATTAAATGGAATTGGGTCATTGAGGAGGACTTATATTTGCGGGAATACTATTGGTTTTTCAAGTGGCTTCTGTGTTGTTTCATTGCAATGTGATCCTTTTTGTGAACTGAAGTTACAGTAAAATTCACTGTGCTTGATAAACTGTAAAGGCTTCCGCTTATTTTTTATTAAATTATGTGGCCTTTGCATATCCACATGCATATTTGATCAAATGGTTGGCATATTCTTCTTTCCTTGAATTGCTGTAGAGTGTTGCTTGCTTATAAATTGAAAAATTTGTCAGATTGTAGCACTTGTCAGACATGGAAAATGTATGTTAATAATGAGCTATCAAGCCTTAGTGCCTATCTATATTCAAAGTTGAACATGATCAAAATATATTTCAAATCCTGAAGTAATTCTATTATATTGTCTTGCATGATGGTTTCTGATTCCACCACAGTGGTCACAGTAGGATGGCTGTCACCTCTCACCAATTTCTGGGACCCGATATATTCCAAGTACTATCAGAAAATTGGCTTTGAACTCCGTAAGCATTCTAATCTAACGACAGCTAATATTTGGTAACAATTGCCCAGCTGTGCTTGGCAGGTACTAATCATCAATCTGTGAGCTTTTGCATCCATTTCCAGTGTTTATCTTGTCTCTATGCAGATTTGCCACTGGCTGTGCTTAAAATTAATCATGTGGTCTAACAATGCTTTTTTTTTTTTGGCTCAATTGTATTTCAATGCATTCCTCTTCTTCTTTCATAATATTGCCGGGTTTTTCCCCCAAAAATTCTCGTGATTTTAACAGCCTTCTTGCTTGTACAATTCATGGAGCTAGTTGACTCCTTGCGAGGAGATGAGCTCAACAAGCATTGCCAAGTTTTCAGTTTTATGTAGAAGGATGTGATAGGCAGCTTTGTTCTTGGTGGCATGGTTTTCCTTTCATGAAGGAGCGTTGGATTGGTTAGCTAAAGGCTACCTCAGTTTTTGTTTACTTTCTTGCTCATGTTTGCAGTGTAGCCAGCGACTGAGATTCTGATGACAGCTCACTAACAGTGCCTTCATGAGCAATCAATTTTATGTATGCATGGCCACTCTGGTATCCAAATTAGTGCCCCCGGCCCCAGCCTCAACAAGTAATTAACTTAGAGGACATTTTATGCAAGAGGAAGTGTTCAAATTGCCCATGTCATCCAGGATCACGGTGATCTCATGCCCTGACTTCAGAATTAAGGTTTCTATACTGACATTACAGCTTGACTAATATATCACAGTAATATAACAACTGATTTTAACTGTCTCAATTCAAATTAGTTGTTTGCTTTATGAACGTATTTTCCTACATGCCATTTGCATTCCCACCTATATGATGTGATTTAATTGTACATTGTAACTGTCTTGTACCATGTGATTAGTTTTATGGAAATTCTCAGATTTGGTGTGATAGGTCTTCGGCTTCCCTTCTGTTTTGCCTCCTTATGAACAAAGCAGAATTTCCTTTTTAGTTATCTGATTAAGAAACCCTCCCCACCAGAGAAATTAACATTTAATTTGGTTGAGATCAGGTTACTTAGAAATCATTGAACTGTTTCAGATTTTAGGAAGACTAACATGTGATATATATGTGGATATATTCATGTTTATAGTGCTCGTATGCATATGCAAGTGTCTGTATATGTTGGGATCCTATCAAACTCTCCAAAAAATTGCAGTCCTCAAATTTTAGGAAAGAAAAGTAAATCAGATAAAGAACTCTAATTATTTAAAATGCAACATACCATAAGATACCAAAAACTTGTGTAGTTACAAGTTACCTTAAACATTTCCCACAAGCCAGCAATTCTTGGTTTTAGATTCCAATTGTTACATATCATCTCTAGCTCCTTGCCATCTTCTACCCTGTGATTCCACCATGTTGGTTGTAGGCAGTCACCAATTTCTGGAGTCCAAGATTTAGCGAGAACCAAATGCTAGTATCTTCTTGTTTTTTTCTTTTATGTTCGAAGTATAGTCTGAAACATAGGGCTTTGAACTCCATATGCATTTCTAATCCAAGGATAGACAATTTGTGATATGAATTGTCCAGTTGTGCTTGTGCAAAAATCAACCATCAGTGCATGAACTTTTGTATTCATTTCTTAATGTTTATTTGGATCTTTGCATTTTTGCCATTCACTATGATTTAACAAATAGAAGATATTCAATCATTTTCCCCATTTGTATCTGAATGCAAGCAAGCACTCTCCCTGCACTATTTTTTTTTTAATTTACAAGTTAATTCGGTAAAAAGTACTGATTATACCCTTTCTTGCTTGCAGAAATCCCGGAACTAGTTCGACTCATATCTTGCCATGATTTGAGATTTCCTTTTTATCATGCGATCAAGGAGTGGATTCAACGAGCAACATCATGTTTTCAGCTACATCATATGGATGCGACAGCCTTTCTTCTAACCAAGTCAAATGTATCTTCTTCCTGACATTATTTTTGCTTCATAAAGGTTCCATGGATGGTTATCTGGAACCTATCTCAATTTTTACTTACCTAAATACAAGCCTGTGTTTCTTGCATAGCCAGCTATTGAGATTCTGCTGACAATTCACAAAACTAAATGATGCCTCAACAAGGATATAAGCAATCTCCGGCATCCAGTTTAGGATCCACTATAGGAATAACTTGGCAGACAGTTTATGCTTGAGCAACTTTACAGATGGGCCTCCTTCATCCAGTATCTTGGTATATTTTCTTACCTCAGACTACAGCAAACACCCTTTTGCTAACCTTGTACCATGCTGAAATTACTGCTTGACTGATGTCCAGCATGTCTTAAAGTGGACGCTGTCTGGCTTGGATCTTTTGTAACATGTGACTAATTTTATGGTAATTTTCAATCTAGCATACTTTTACTGAATCAAGTTTGCAGGTCTGGTGGGTATATTTGACATCAAACCTGAACAGATATAAATGAAAGAAAAGGCCCTTATCAAGTGACTGATGCAAACGTATGATCCACGTCTGTTTTCACTTGGACTAACCCTAGTTGCTTCTCCCACCTGTAAGTTGTAACCATGGAAAACTACAGATACCAGTATCTAGGGGTAGATCAGCAAGGTTCAAGACTACTGACTACCTATCATGAACAATTATTAAATCAACTGCCATGTGTTAGCACCATCAGTCTTTGAAGGGGCATGCTCATAAAACCTTGATTTGGTCCACCACCAGAGAGCATTCATTTCTATGGCCATGAATTTTGTTAAACACATCATTAACAATACTTTTTTTCTTTTTACACATTTAGATGATTAATGAGGTATGCTTTCTTCGTGATTATCAAGGTTCAAGATTTCAATAGTTGTCAGAAATAAAATTTTCATATATATTTTTTTTAGTTTTATCATGGATTAATTATTTTTAATCAGATAAAAAAATGGATTCAATCTTGATGTATGAAAGCTGTCAAAAATATTATCATTTTCTTACTTTCAAGAAATAGGTTTGTCTACATAGATTATATTCTCATGTATCCTTTCATGTTCTATAGATAAATCCATGCTGAAATTGTGTGCCTCCATTTATTCTTCAAGCAATTTATTAGACTTGGAATCCAATTTTGTACATGGAAACTTGTTATTATCCTGTACTACACATCATTTGAATTGCAGGTATTTTCGCTAATTAAGAGATTAAGAAGAGAAATGTGTTGCTCCCATTAATGAAGTTCAAATTTTAATGATCTTCCATAGGAGAAGAATTTTAAAAATTAATAATCAAATACATAAATTCTGCACATTAAAATGAACTTTGAAGGCACTCTACATCAATTTTTTTCTTGCGAAGAAACCTCTCTTACACGACAAACTCTCTCCTTTTCACTCTGCTACTCGGTTGCAATTTGGCAATAGTGCTATGGATCGGTTTATTTTGCGTATAATACCTTTTAAGATGTATTTTCCATATCTTTTCATGTTTATTTTTGAAATTATGTTTGTTTTTTATAAAATATTTTATAGGAAAAATAATTAATGAAAAACATTTATAATTAATCTTTAATTTTAATTTATTTGCTATAAAATATTTTACAGATCATGAAATGTTGTAAAATATTTAAAATATCATCTAACTATTTCAACCATTATCACCATCTTTTCATCCATCACCCCTGCCATCTCATTTCTCACCAACACCACCACAAAAAAAAAAAAATATTTTACGAGAAAATATTTTCGGGTCAAACATTAAAAAATATTTTACATATAAAATAATTTACGGGAAAACATTTTACATGTACGATATTTTTTATTTATAAAATATTTTATGCAAAAAAAAATAGAACCTAATATCATATTA
>Ga0307517_10008756_pt1 | contig 14475 bp, 11 predicted proteins | sample 23_EM_MG_FD_194515 | JGI IMG/M metagenome (GOLD analysis project Ga0307517, IMG submission 194515) | Populus trichocarpa ectomycorrhiza microbial communities from riparian zone in the Pacific Northwest, United States - 23_EM | ecosystem: Host-associated > Plants > Roots > Unclassified | place... | reverse complement strand
AATCAATGAGGGCTTACACACAAAAATGGAGAGATGAGGCAACACATGTCCAATCCCCTTTAATGGAGATAAAGATGGTAACTTTGTTCGCCAATCCCTTTAAGGCACCCTACTATGAGCATCTAATAGGTAGTTCATCTCAGCATTTCTATGATGTTGTATGCATAACTGAAAGAACAGAGCAAGGGATTAAAGTTGGGCGCATAGCTAAGCCTTTAGAGAAGAAAGGTTTTACTAGAAGGAAAAGGGAAGGTGACGTTAACAGCTTGGAAGACAGGTACAAAGGCAAGAAAGTGAATTACCAGAACTCACAGATGCCTACCTCTCAATTTGCCAACATGAACTTTACCAAACCTTTTACCCTGAATCAAACCAAACGAATAAATAGCCAACCAAACATCCAAAACAACCACCAAAGTCAAAATATAAGATATACTTTGGAACAACTGCCACCATTACCTATGCATTTGAAAGACTTGTATGCCAAATTGTCGAGCATTGGACACATAGCTCCAATCCCTGCACTACCACTACAACCACCCTTTCCCCTCTAGTACAAGCTAAAGTTGACTTGTGAGTACCATGTTGGTAATCCTAAGCATGGGATTGAAACCTGCTACACTTTTAAGAAGAGGTTGTTGGAGCTCATCAAGATAGGATAGGTTTCATTTGAAGACACGCCCAATGTTAATTCAAACTCGTTGCCTAATCATGTTGCAAGTAATAGCAGAGTGGGTATGATAGAAGTCAGGAATAAAAGCAAGGTGTTGAGGGTATCTATGAAAATGTTGTACAATATATTGGTACAATCAGGATTTCTTGAAATGAATACTGAATATCATCTAGAGGGATGTGATTATTATGAGTTCCATGGAAGAGAGGGACGTCATATCGAGGATTGCATTGAGTTTCACCAAAAGGTTACAAAAATGCTGATTACAAGGGAGTTAAGGATTGAAGCCATGGAGGGCAGTCATAAGGTGAGGATGATGGAAGGTTAAGAAAGGCTATCAGAGGTATGTAAGATTTAACCAACGGATAATAGGCCACCAAAGCTGATCCTGACTAAACCCTCTTATGTAAACAAAGGAGGTCATAATGCATTGCCTTATAATTATAGATATACCCGTAACATCCAAACCATTGTTCCTTTGTTCCAAACTGAGATCATTAGGTTGACCCGAAGTGGTCGGTGCTTCACACCTGAAGGCTGAGGAAGGCAAAAGGCAAATAAGTGGTAGATCTGAACAAGGAGCTAGAAGTTAATAAGCCGGTGACTGAAGAAGAGTCGAATGAATTTTTAAAGTTGATAAAGCACATTGAATACTGCATAGTAGATCAACTAAAAAAGACTTAGGTCAGGATCTCCCTTATATCCTTGATACTCAGCTCTAAGTCGCATCGAAATGCCTTGCAAAAGGTATTGAATGAGGCTTATATGTCTTAAGACATTGAGCAGAACACCATGAAGCATTTGGTGGGGAGAATCCACGCAACCAATTATCTTTATTTCACAGCAGATGAGCTAGATGCTGAAGAAACTAGACATAGCAAGCCCTTATACATGCTGTTAGGTGCAAAGATTGCCTCATAGGAAAGGTGCTCGTTGACAATGGCTTGGCTCTTAACGTGCTGCCAAAACACATGCTAAAAGAAATGTCGATCGATGAATCTCATATAAAGCCGAGTACTATGATGGAAATAGCATATGATGGTTCACCAAGATAAATAATTAGGACTTTGGAAGTGGAATTATATGTGAGACCACAAATGTTCGTAGTAACGCTTCAAGTTATGAATATCCACCCTTCCTATAGTATGTTATTGGGAAGGCCTTGGATTCATGCAGTTGGGGCAGTAACTTTGTCATTGCACCCAAGGTTGTTAAAATCACGATTTTAACTCGTAAAATCGTACAATTTTACGAGTTAATACATGTTACCGTGTTAAATCGAGTTAAAAACTTGAAAAGTAATAAAATCATTACAAAATCGTATCAAATCAGTGCAATCATTGAAATCGTGTAAAATCACGATTTTAAATCCGGTTTCACGAGTTTATAAGGAATATATTATATGCTGTGCAGTAACTGCACCAAAAAGTCAAAACCTAGCATTTCTCTTTCTCAAAGTGCCTCCTTTTCTCAAAATGTCTCCAGTTCAGCGTTGCAAAATCCAAACTTTCAAATTCAAAACAAACAATCTTTGTAATCTGCCTCTCTTTCACTTTCAGAGTTCAGCCCTTTCTCTTTTTTTAACTATTCTTGAAAATCTAAATCTCCATTTACTTGTACTCCTGGAAGCAAATCATCAATCTGGGTGGAAAAGAATTGTATCTGCAAATTGTAACCTACCGGTCAGTGATCTACGATCTGCAACTTTGAAGTTTTTTTCGTTGCCAGGTCATGTGGTTATGTTGTGTTGCAATTTTTGTGTATATTCATATATTTGTAAGCTATGGGAGTGATGGATGTAGGCTTATGATTGAGAATTATAAGCTTTTTCTTGATGGTTTTATGCACGGGAAAGGGATTAAGAGTAGTTCTTTGGTTTGGGTAAATGAATAGGAAGAATGGGTGGTCTTCGATTTTGAACTTGTTTAGAAAATGATAGGCAAAAATTACTCTCTGATGTTGAAATCCTTTATAATAAATTGACGATCACCTAATGTATTCATGGATTACTTAGTCAGTTTATTGTCAGCGACATGTAGCCCAGATACTGCTGACAAAACTGCAAGCATAAAACAAATTCGATTTATAAATTTAATCTAGGGACAAAGTATTGAGGTGGGGAAAAGAACTGTTGATGTTGCTACTTCTATGTAAGAAGTTTCTGCAGGGTGAAGTAGTGAATGAGGCAGAAGATTTGAAAAGCCATAAAAAGAAAAGGAAAGGTAAAACATAAGTTAATTAGAATGCAGAAATTAAAAAACCTCTATTGTCATCAGCATCAATGACAGTTGCTAATGAGATGATGCATGCCTGCATAATAAAATCAATTGAAGACATGGTCTGTAAATGATCTTCCTTCAATTTTATTAGTGTTCTATATTAGTGTTTTGTACGTCTAAATATATTTATATTTAGCTTAACAGTCTATAGACTACAGAAGCATTGTCAAAAGTTAATTGAATTTTAGATTACACTGAAATAATTCTCCAATCTCATGATCGTCCTCATCAATGGTACAATTATAATTTGCAGAGGTTGGTTGGATGTGAATACATAGAAGATGATTTATATATAAATATGTTGTTTCAGTATTGCCTGTTTTTTTTTTCTGCAACACCAACATAAAACACCCTGTCACACCCACCCCAGCCTGCAGATTTCAAAGCATTTTCCATGCTCCAGGTTGTTTCAAAGCACTTTCAATAAATAATTGATCAAGATCAAGAAGACATGAATAAATATAGGAGATCTTATCATAATTAACCAATAAATATAGGGATTCACTGGTTTGACTCATTATTGCATAGTTGCTCTTAGCTAATTGCTTTTCATTATCTTGATGATATATGTTTTCTTGAAAGAATATGTTTCTTCATTTAAAGAAAACTCTCGATATTTTATGCACTGCTCTTCATTTAAAAAATTTTCCTTACGATTTTACGATCCGTTTTTACGATCCGAGTTTATTTTGTATTTTCCGTGCCGTGTTAAAAATGCGTTTTTAACAACCTTGATTGCACCAATGCTTAAAGTATATCATGAATGAGATGCTGGTAATTATCAAAGCTGAAGAAACAATATCCATGATAAAAAAGATGGTCATACCTTTCATTGAGGTTGAAGATTGCAAGGACAAGAATGTCCATGCTTTCAAGATTGTGAACACTAATTAGGTTCCCGAGAACACAGTGCTGAGAAGGCCAAATATCTTAGAAGTAGCAAAGATGGCGGCTAAATGCTTTTAGAATGCGGGGTTCCATTTTAGTATAACCATATCACCGGAATACTAGAAAGGGTTAATCTCATACATATAAAGTGTGTTGATCAAAGATTTGCATTTGGGTATAAGCCTAAAAAAGAGGATTATCAATGGGCTGCTGGTAGAAGAAGGGAAAGAAGAATGACTAGGATTGAGGAAAAAGAGCCTGCAGCGGAAGAGCTGGAAATCCCACCCCTTAGGGTTTCATTCCCAAAAGCTACATATGTAATGCAACCTGATAAAGGATTGGAAAGCCTTGGTCAAGAATTGTCAATTATAAACATAAACACCTAGGAGGAGGGTAAGGTCAAAAGAGATGACAGGAAGACAAGGGTTGGGAAAGAAGATGAAGGACTGCCGCAACTGACTGTCCACACTCTAGAAGAAGTCTCCGCCAAGACCTTTGTGTAAAAGCTGGCTGAGGGCGAGAAGTTTCAAAACTAGGTGACCCAAGAAGCTCTAGTAGTGTTTAAAATGTAAACCAACTTTGTTTGCCTTAACATGTTTTTGTCATTGCTTTTGTTTTCTCTTTCTCTAGTTGACAATCAAGGCTCGTGATGTCAGCTAGGTTTTGTCTATGTTTTTTAAGCCCACCTTTGCTTTAAATAATGAGATCATGCATTTTCCAAATTTGTCTCTTTATTTATGCATTTACACCGAACACTTTCCATTTTCAAGAATCCTGAAAGCATATCTTCCACAACATCATATACACTTAGCATCAAGAATGAATGGCCAAACTTTAATGAACATGTGATAGCTATAGAAGAAGAAGAGTGGGATGAAAGCAATATCAAGGAATTCACAAAGTTAGTGGAGCGACATGAACAGACCTAGAACCTGCTGTAGAAGAACTCGAAACCATAAATGTTTTGGTCAACAACGCTACATGTAGTTCCACATATTCCTTTATGGATGGTTTCTTGGGATACAACCAGATAAAAATGGCTCTAGAAGATAAAGCGAAAACAACTTTTGTCACATATTGGGGAACATATTGCTATAAGGTTATACCATTTGGTTTGAAGAATGTAGGGGCCATCTACCAAAGGGCCATGGTGACCCTTTTTCCATGATATAATGCACAAAGAAATCAAGGTGTATGTGGATGATATGATTGCCAAGTACAAGAAGAGAGAAGATCATGTTAAAGTTTTGAAAAAGTTATTTGAGAGGTTGAGAAAGTATGAACTAAGACTCAACCTTGCAAAATGTTCATTTGGAGTAAAGACTGGAAAGCTGCCAGGTTTCGTGGTAAGTGACAGAGGTATAGACATGGATCCTGATATAGTGAGGGCCATCCAATTTATGTCATCCTCTAAGACAAAGAAGGAGGTAAGGGGATTCTTGGAAAGATTGAACTACATTGCCTGATTTATAACCCAGCTAACAACAACATGTGAACCTATCTTCTGGCTATTGAGGAAAAAAAATCCTGGGACTTGGAATGAGGAGTGTGAAGAGGCTTTCAATAAAATCAAGTATTATTTACAAAATCCACTTTGCTTGTTTCTGTATTAGGGAGACCTTTGATACTATATTTGACAGTGACTGAAGCAGCTATGGGATGTGTACTGGGTCAACATGATGAAGCCGGGAAGAAAGAAAGGGTTATTTTTTACCTAAGTAAGAAGTTCATTGAATGTGAGTCTAGATACACGGTGATAGAAAAGCTTTGTTATGCGCTGGTGTGGGCGGCAAAAAGATTACGACATTATATGTTGTATCATACCACTTGGTTGATTTCAAAAGTGGATCCTCTAAGGTATATATGTAACAAGCCCTATCTCTCAAGCTAAATTGTAAGGTGACAGGTCTTGTTGGTAGATTATGACATAGTGTATATGATAAGGAAAGTCGTAAAAGGAAATGCAATTGTTGACCACCTAGCTGATAACGCTGTTAAAGATTATGAGCCTTTGGATTTTGATTTCCCTTATGAAAATATATTGTCAATAGAGGAAGAAGAAAAGATAGATTGGTGGACCATTTTTTTGACAGAGCAGTGAATGTATATGGTAATGGGATCGACGCGTTAAATATCTCTTGTACTAAAAAGCAGTATTCGATTTCAGTTAAACTGCATTTTGAATGCACCAATAATACAGCTGAGTATGAGGCTTGTATCCTTAGTTTAGAAGCTATATTAGAGCTGAAGATCAGAAAGATAAATGTATATGGCAAACTAAGGAAGAAAAGTTGAAGTCGTATCAGGAATATCTATCCACAATGACAGAAGAATTTGAAGAGATAAAGTTCACCCATCTAAGAAGAGAAGGGAACCATTTTGCTGATGTTTTAGAGACATTGGTTGGCTACAATTGATCTTAGGCATAAGGTACAACATGGTACACATTGATATCAGAAATTACCCAGCTCATTGTTGTTCAGTTGAAGGAGAGATAGATGGAAACCCTTGGTATTACTATATCAAGAATATCTAGTGGGAACCTTCAAGATGGATAAGAAAACCTTGAGAAGATTAGCCACAAGCTTCTACTTAGATGGAGAAGTTTTATACAAGAGATCATTTGACGGAACCCTGTTAAGATGTTTAAATGAGGTCGATGCTAGGAAGGTATTGCGAGAAGTCCATGAAGGGATTTGCTCAACCTATGCTAATGGGCATATGATAGCAAGTAAGATACAAAGAGCTGGTTACTTTTGGATGACATTAGAGAAAGATTACATTGACTATGTCAGGAGATGTCATAAGTGTCAAGTGTTTAGTGATAAAGTCAATGCACCTCCAGCTCCCCTGTTTAATCTAATATCTCCCTAGCCATTTGCAATGTGGGAAATTGATGTGATCGGGCCTGTTAACCCGAAAGCCAACATTGGGCATAGATTCATCCTCGTGGCTATTGACTACTTCACAAAATGGTTAGAAGCCAATTTATATGCCCATGTAACACAGAAGGTGGTGAAGAGGTTTATAGAAAAGGACTTAATTTGTCTATATGGTCTGCCATAAAAGCTAGTGACCAATAATGCATAGAATTTCAACGGCAAAATGATAATGGAGCTCTATATCAAATGCAAGATCAAGCATTCGAATTCCTCACTATACAGGCAAAAAATAAATGGCGTAGTAGAAGCCACTAACAAGAACGTCAAGAAGATTATTTAGAAAATGGTAATCATGTACAGAGATTGGCATGAGATGTTGCCATTTTCTCTCCATGCATATTGCACTGCAATCAGGACCTCGAAGGGAACTACCCTGTATTCTTTGGTGTATGCGATGGAGGTGGTGATGCTTTTGAAAGTGGAAATCCCCTCATTAAGAGTATTGGTGGATTCCGAACTAGAAGAGGTCAAGTGGGCCAAAGTGAGATATGAATAGTTCAACCTGATCAGTAAGAAGAGGATAACTATAATCTGTCATCATCAACTCTTCTAGAAAAGAATGGCCAAGGCATATGATAGGAAAGTTAGACCTCGTTTGTTCCAAGAAGGGGATCTGGTGTTGAAGAAAATATTGTTTTCCAAGAGAAGATCAAAACAAATAGGCACCAAATTATAAGGGTCCTTATATAATAAAAAAGGCTTTCTCGGGAGGAGCTCTGAAATTGTCTAGAATGGACGCAGAAGATCTTGTTAGACCTTTGAATTCTGATTATGTAAAAAGATATTATATATGATGTGAACAGTTTTCTCCCAAATCAATGAAGTGAAGTTTGTCCATGATTTCTTTGTGTAAAGAACCCTTTTCATTGCATCGATCTCACAACATTTAAATAGCTTTTCTAAAAAGAAAAGGATCTTGAAAGAACTGGGTTTTGTGCATGATTGCAAGAAATGTATCATAAAATGCTCAAAGATGAAATTTAAGCACTTCCTAGTAAAAGAGGTGACCAAACCAAACAAACCAAAGTTAACCCTTAGATAAAACCTTGTCTCTGAATAGCATTTTGAATTGCATGGATAAAGGTTGGGGTAATCATCCGCAGGTTTCTTTTAGGACGAGGACAAAGTTTATCAATCCTAATAATATGCGTTTTGAAATGCGGAAAGACCATGTTTTTTTATCCCTTCACTTGCTAAAGACTATATCCCTTGTGGTCCCTATTTGAGTCAAAATGAGTTCTTTATAAAAACCCTGACTAGGATCACACCATACACTTGGGGCAATGAGAGATATTTTGTTAGAAAAGATGGAGACAATAGTTGAACTAATGTTAAAAAGCATGTTAAAAAAAATCCAATGATTGAGAAAGGGCTAAGAAGAAAGAGGAGAAGAAATTTAAGCAAAATGCCAAAAACACACACTTGGATCCTTGAAAGTCAGAACTCAACACTTGGGGGCATCATCATAAAAGTGGAAAGACACGAAAGAAAACAAAAGAGTGTGAAAAAAAAAGATGATGGTTTGATGATGCTTTAAGACTTGGATAAAGATCCCTAATCAAATTCCTTTATAAAAGAAAGTATATCCAAATGCAGTCTACGAGACAACTTCACAAGAAAAGAGGCAGAAGAAAAGTAATCCTAAGTCTTAAAACCCTTAAACACTTTTGAGCTATAAAGCATCCTTTTCTTTCATAACCCATAACCATAGCCTACATTACACGCTTTTAGAAGTCCTTTCTAATCAAACACGCACAACCTGGGTTGATAGACGATGATCTTACTATCCATACGATGGGATAAAAAGAGCTATGACCCACTTTTGCCCATGCAAGAAAAATGTTAAATCCTAACACGGGACAATACTTTTTTCTTCACACAATTTCTTTCAAGTAAATACTTGAAACCTTTTGAAAACCTGAAATAAAAGATCACCTCTGATGAAAGCTTGACCTAAAATACAAATAGCGTTATAAAAAACTGACAAATCCCCAATAGGAATTGCTTATAAGAGTTTTTGATGCGCATATTGGAAGTTTCAATTTTCATGAATAAAACCAAGTTTTTTAAAGATTTTTTCTTTTTGAAAAGATTTATGTGCTGAAACAGAACAAAAAAGCCCTTAATATGAAAAAAAACAAGTTAAAGCATTGACAAGAGCATGATAAAAAGCAATGACAAATCATACATTTTTTAGAAAAAGGCCACCTGAAAAAAGTCAGAGACTTCTTCTCGAAGATGTGATGGGTAAGAGAGACAATGCGAGAAAACAGATCTAGCATACAATTCCAACAGGTGAACAAGCTCATGTCAAAAAAAGGTTTTGCAAAATTGAAGAAAATGATGGACCTATGTTTCCAAAGCAGGTAAGAATGCATGCATTCAAACTCAACATTGCACAATATGTTTTATTTATTATAGAAGAATTCTCAAAAACTGACTTAGACGAGTCAAAAGACAGTTAAAAGAAAGAGTTTTCGTGAGAGCTTTGGTTAAAGGGAATCGTTAGATAGGATTTAAGGTTGACTGAGCTGTACATAGAATTTTGGTTCTGGTTAAAGAAGATAGCCAGATGGGATCTTAGGTTAACCCAACCACCAATAGAGATTTTAGCTTTGGTTGAAGGGAATCGCGAGATGGGATTTCAGGTTGACTCAGCTACATATAGAATTTTGGTTATGGTTAAAGGAGATCGCTAGATGGGATCTCAGGTTAACCCAATCACACATAGAGATTTTAGCTTTGGTAAAAAGGAATCACCATATGAGATTTCAGGTTGACCGAGCTACATATAGAATTTTGGTTATGGTTATTGCCAGATGAGATCTCAGGTTAACCCAATCACACATAGAGATTTTAGTTTTGGTAAAAGGGAATTGCCAGATGGGATTTCAGGTTGACCGAGCTACATACAGAATTTTGGTTCTGGTTAAAGGAGACCTCTAGATGAGATCTCAGGTTAACCCAACCACACACATATTTTAGCTTTGTTTAAAGGGAATTGCTAGATGGGATTTCAGGTTGACCGAGCTACACATAAATAGACTTTGGTTCTGGTTAAAGGAGATCGTCAGATAGGATCTCAAGTTAACCCAACCATACACAACATTTAGCTTTGGTTAAAAGGAGTTGTCAGATGAGATTCCAGATTGACCGAGCTACACAAAGACTTTAGTTCTTGTTAAAGGAGATCGTCAGATATGATCTCAGGTTGACCAAGCCACCAACATTATCTTAGCATTTCAAGAAAAGTGAAAGAACCCTACCATTAGGAAATTTTTAAAAGAAAAAATAAAGTTTAAACCCTACCATCAGGAAGAACATTTTTTAGGTTCTAGTTAAAGGGAATCGTCAGATGGGATTTTAGGTTAACCCAACCAAAGATAGAATTTAGAGGATCGCCAGATTGGGATATCAGAATAACCAAGTTCTACATAGTTTTTATCGTTAGCTTTTGGATGAAGGGGATTGCTGTAAAGACAGAGTTTCAGATCAACCAAGCTTTGAGAAGATCAGTTTTGGAAAGTTCAATTTTGTTTATCTTTACAAAACCTACTATGCAAAGCACTCAACTAGTCTTTACTCCGTAAGTATTGTAAAGAGGAGGCATCTGTTGTTTCCTAATTTTAGGTCCCCACGCAAAAAAGGAGAAATACAAAAAAAAAAGTCAAAAAATATATTCAGAAGAAAACAAAAAAATAATAATAGTAGTGAGAAGAGGATGCCGAAGCGCCCAGAAAATGGCTAAACGTTGGTTGAGGAAGTTCAAAAATACAAAGATTGAAATTTGATAGTATATTTTTTACTGATGAAGGCTCTATTAATAAAGAAAATTCAATTTGAGAAAGAAAACTAAAAAATCAGATGTTTAAGGACTCAATTAAATTTTATTAAAAGTTTAATTAAATTTATAGAGGGTGTGATTACAAGGAAATTGATTTTTAAGTCAAATTTAGCTTTAATTAGAAGAAATTAAAGTATGGGTCAAATTACAATTTTTAAGAGTTAATTTGGTCAAATCAGGGGCTTAATTGCAAATATATTGAAGTTTGATAGCTAATTAGGGACTTGATTGAAGAAATCCAAAACCAAAGACCAAACTAGAAAAGGAGCGTAAATAGAGGGACTAAAATTAACCGAATTAGGGGCCAAATTGAAGAAATTAGAAGTTTGTTGATCAATTGAGGGCAAAAAAGCTCAAATTCAAAACCAATTACCAACTTCAGGGCTAACACTTGAATTTGGCAGGGATGTAGTTGAATTGATTCTTAAAATCAAAATTGTAATTGAGTACTTGATTGAACAAATAAAAAATTGACTGATTTGGAAGTCAACACATTTTGGTGCCATTTTCTTTTAAATGAAACGACACGTTTTGTTTAAAACGACGCCGTTTTATGCACTGTTAAAAAAAAAGCACAAAATGGTGTCGTTTGAATTGTACTATGTATCTTCTTCTTCCTTTGGACACGCACAGGCAGGGGAAGAAGAAGTTTTTTTCCTCTGCAATGCCTCTCTCCCCACTTGCCTAAACCCTGACACAACCCACACCCCCTTATAGCCTACCATCATGATGAAGAAAAATAGGAGAGTCATGCCCTGCGAGCGGCTCTAGGGCGGCTACGTAGAGGCTGCCCCAGCCACCTTACCTTGTCCCCATGACTAGACAGGGGTAAGGTAGCTCTTGCTCCCCCTACGACACAATTGGACAGGGTAGGGTGACCCTCTCCCCCTACCACTTATAAATACCAGGGGAGGACCAAGAGTAAAAAAAAGAGAGGGAGGGGGAACAACATTTTGATAAGAAGAGAAAAAAAAAGCAAGGAAGATAAAAAAAAAAGAAGGAAAGAAGAGAAACAGAAGCGAAAAAAAAAGAAAGGAAAAACAAAGGAAAACAGAAAAAAAAAAAAAACAAAGAGGAACAAGAAAGACAAGGAAACATAGCAGGAGAGAAAGAAAGAAAACATAGCAGGAGAGAAAAGCAGTGACCTCTCTCTCTCTCTAGTCTCTCTCTCCACCGTTTGAAACAGCTTTACCGTCATTTTAACGAGTCATCACCAGCACCACCATCAATGCCACCACCAAGTCAGAAACCCCCTCCCTTCCTCCTCCTCCTCCTCCTCCTCCTCCTTCTTCTTCTTCTTATTCTGCTTCACTCACTTTCCCCTCGCCTATCTCCATTGTTCTGCTAATGACCAACGTCGACCCAAACCAAAATGTCTGGGCAGGGTCCGACCTAGTTTCTCCTTGAGTAGAGTCTGTTGGGCCGACATCGTCCCAACCCCTAATCTAGGCCAATATTGGCCCAACTTTGTTGAGCCAACCTCGACCTAGTTTTTTTTTTGGACTGACCTTGACCTAATTTCTTTTGGGTCGAATCTCGGCCCAACCAGGGTGGGCTCAACCCATATATTTGGTTAGGCCCAAACCAATATATAATAATAACAATATATAATATAATATTATATTTAAAAAAAAGACAAAAAAATTCTGAAATAAACTTTCAAAATCCTTTTAAAAAAAATTTATGGTTTTCTCACGTATTTTTCTACCAATTTTTATTAATATTGGTTTCTATTTCTATACTATAAAGATGCAAATCCGGTATTAAAATACCTGGTTTTCTCTAAAATGCTGCAAAATGATATAGAAAAACAACAAAAAATATATCTTGTTTTCATGCACACAGCCAAGTCTATCAAGCTTATAAGAAATTTTCATATTATATTTTCATACAACAAAAAAAATTCAAAAAAAATATGTATTAGCATGCATTTTGAGCTTTAATAACCAGTTTATTAAAGTCATGAGAACTAGGCCAATATTTCAAAAATAACAAAAAAATTATTTTGTTTTCTTTTAATATCTGGAATTATGAACTTATACGTAAGATGTAGTCCTAATATTAAATAAAAGTTAGTTCTTCTTTTTGTCGATCTCAGAACGGTTAGGTTTTACCCAATAAGATAAGGATCTCCTTTCTTAGAAGAACTTTTCTTAAACCTTAGATAGACCAACAATTAGAAAACACTACAATATCTTAGCATATATCAGACAATCAAACAATGCAGCTTATCTTAGATAAGGCGTATTTGGGGTGCTAATACCTTTCTTTTACGCAACCAGTCTTTATGCCGAATTTCTAAGACCAGTTAGGGTTCCTAGTGACCAAAACACTAGGCGGCGACTCTCATTCTCTCTTTCCACTGATAAAAAACAAGAAAATCCTTGTCTTCCTCATTTCCAAATACCACGATACTAAAAGTGGACGCATCACCGCCCATATGCATTACCTTTTCCTTTGCTTAGGTTTTTTTCTATTGGGTTTTTCTTTGCAAGGTTTTGATGAGACACATTTTTAGTGTATGGTCATTCAAGAGGAAGTGTTATAAAATCTATAATTATATATATTCAATGCCCATTGAAATCTCTTAAACTTCATGACTCTTAGGTTTAGTCTCTTGGTTTTCCATGACAGTTGGATTTTCTAGTATCCTTTAATGTTTTTCTTTTTTCTTCTATAAATAGAGTACTTGTCTTGCATTCTAAGGATTGAAAAATATATACAAGAAAAGATATGAATTTGTTTTTTAAGTTTTATTCTGAATATGTACTTGTTTTTTTTGTTAACAATATGTAAATTATCACTAACAAATAAGTATTTACGCTTATTATGTCATAAACAATATCTTATTATTTTGTAAACTTGCAGACACTAATTGCAATACTCTGAAATGCATCATCAAAGTGTGATAACTTCTCCCAACAAGTATAGTAGTCAAGGTTCTGATTTGAATTCTACGAGTTGTCTCTGTCATGATGGTTTATGAAAAGTATTGTGGTGAGCATGTTTTCACTTTGACAGGAACTTCATAGTTTCAATTCAAATCTGGCGGCTCGCATACTAAAATTAATTAGACAAGGAGATAGCTTCTCCCCACAAGTATAGGAGTCAAGGTTCTGATTTGGATTCCACGAGTCAACATTGCCATGACAGTTTCTAAAATCAACTGTGGTGAGCTTGTTATCATCACTTTGATAAGAACTTCATAGTTTCAATTCAAAAGTGGCGGCCCTCATGCCAAGTAAATTATGATAACATATATTTTCATATACTATGAGTTATGCTATGTGTTAATTATATAAGTGGGTATAGAAAAATAGGTATTCGAGGTGTGAAGATCATTATTTTTAGGTATTAATTGGCTTTCTTATATTTGATGCATATAATATATCATCAAGTTATAATAAAATCTTGAAATTTATAAATAATAATTTTTATAAATTTTTTAAGAATTTATTTGTTTTCTTTTTTATAAATGTTTTGTAGAGAAAAAAATAGAGAGATTGTGAAAATAACATCTAACATGGCAGGAGATAATGCCAAGGGCCATATATATAAATTTTGGTTTTCGTTTAATATCTAAATTTATTGATTTCATATCCATCATATTATAAAAGTATAACAAAATCACTTCCCTTTCCCACATGGGATGAAATTTATATACAAAATTTGAAATATGGATGCAATTAATAGATTCAACTTTGAGGTTTTTCTCTTACAAGCACAATAGCGCAGGGAATGGCAAAAATCTCAAATGTTTGTTTCCTGAGAAACCGAGAGAGAATCGAGGATACAACTTGCAATAATACACACACACACACACACACACACACACATATATATATATAT
>Ga0307517_10008755_pt1 | contig 14476 bp, 11 predicted proteins | sample 23_EM_MG_FD_194515 | JGI IMG/M metagenome (GOLD analysis project Ga0307517, IMG submission 194515) | Populus trichocarpa ectomycorrhiza microbial communities from riparian zone in the Pacific Northwest, United States - 23_EM | ecosystem: Host-associated > Plants > Roots > Unclassified | place... | reverse complement strand
ATCATTTCAATGACTTTAAATAATCCACCAATTCCCAACTGGGACCAAACAAATTAAACGAAACAAAATCATTTCAATTGATTTTTGAAAGTTTTCGAAATCCCGAGTAAAGAACATTATATATAGAAAGCAAAATCATTTCAATGACTTTAAATCATCGTTTCACAATTTTCGTTACCCAATAAGTAATCTATCACAAACAAGTGAGAAAAGTATTTATTTTAACGAAGACGCAATGATCACTCAAGGAAGACGCAAGCATGTATGCCAATTGTCATGTAAATATAATCTATATATATATATATATATATATATATATATATATATGAAATGGATATGGTTGATCATGAAGACCAATTCAATTCATTATTGAAATTAAACATGTAGGTTGAAGCAAGCTCACCCCAGCCCAGCCTATCCCATACAGCATAACATCCTACTAAGCCCCCAAAGCATCTACTATAACCGATCAAAGCTTTTGAAAAACCACTCGAAAAGAAGAAAATACAGTAGGGTCGATGAAGAGAAGAAGAAAAGAGGGTCTGCGGCCGGTGAAGAAGTCACTGGAAACAACCATATTGGAGGGTAAGGATCGATATATATCTTCTACCCCTTGCGCAAGTCCCTAAAATAAGCAGAAGGATTTGCTTCAAAATTACTCCTTGGCATGCGATAGTTCCTCCCTGGTGCTTTCATTGTTTTAACACTCTTGGCAGCACCTCCACAGCAACCACCAAACAGGAGTACTATCACTACCACTGCAACCATTATAGGAACGTTTTCTTTCTTAAACCATCGCAGGACATATACCACTGTTTCAGAAGCCAGAAATTTCTTTGTTAGATCAGAAAGTTTGCGGATGAAATCAGACACTGCATCAGCTGTAAACTTCTTTATTAGATCAAAAGGCGAACGCCTGTAATCAGGCACAGCACCAGAAGCCAGAAATTTCTTTATTTGATCAGAAAACTTGTGGGTTAGATCAGACACTGCATCGGAACCTATAAATTTCTTAGTTAGAGCAAAAGGCGAACGTATGTAATCAGACACGGCATCAGAAACCAGAAATTTCTTTTTTTGAGAATAAAGGTTATTGATATTTGTGGAAAGAAAAGTTAGTAGTTCCATTGCTTAGGGGGTACGTAGACTGCGATTTGTATAGAAATGAATGGGGAGGAGAGTTTCTGGGTGAGGAAGAGAATCAAGAGGAAGCGAGAAACGAAGAGTGTAATGACATATGAGCAGGGAACCCACAATTAATGGTGCCTTTTATCAAGTAAAAATGAAAGAAAAAAGAAGTGGCTTTTACGTAGTTATAACTTGACTTGAGGATTGACTTGAAAAAGGCTTGGATTATTACAAAAATGAAAGAAAAATATTGATTTATTTAAGCGTAAAGAACATTATAGAAAGCAAAATCGTTTCACGAACAAGTGAGAAAACAAATAGTATTTAATCGAAACTTAAGGAAGACGCAGAGAAATATCTGTGTCCATTGTCATCTACCCATCCACCACCAACTCTTTCTTGAGTTCTAACAAAAGAAAAGAAACTTAGTAGTGGTGATCATGAGACCACTCTTAAGTTTTTTATTCTTATTCCTTTGGCTCACCCAAAGGTTTAAGGTTGATTTTTTTATTATCATTCCTTTGGATTTATTAAAGATGGTAATAGAAGAGGAAGGAAACTAAACGACAGTACATCACACTATTAAAAATTATGGCAAAAATGACAAATTCAATTAACCAAACTTACAAGTGAAGCAACTTAATGAGGAATCATTACCACGTTCAATATTTAATTGCGAGATGCCAAAAGAAAAGAATACTAAAAGTATTTTCTTTATTCATAAGAATTTAATGTACGTATGTTTGTTTTTTTAAAAAAAAAAAATTAGTGACAGGCCCCATAGTAAATACAAAAATAGAAGAAAACACAAACACACCCTTAAGATTTTTTGGAATTACCATGGATTAGTTTCCAAATTATATATCCAGCAATTTCCACTTGGGCCCAAACAAACAAAATAAAATCATTTCAATTAATTAACTTCTCAAAGTCTTAAAGATCTCTCAATTTAATATCTTAGCTCAAGATCACCAGACATTTCTCGTAGAAAAATTAAATCTTTTCTTCAAGATCGCATCGTGGTTTAGACGGATATGCATGCATACGGGGACTGGAATATTATAATAATATCTTAAAAAACAGAGTATGAAAATGTTAAACATATTATATTATAGCTGCTCAGGTTAGTTTTTCCTTTAACAATTTGTTTACCACTACACCTAATGAAAGTACGTATAAACCATGAAAGACATTATGGTGTAGCCTTTTGAGGTCCATGTTAGCTTCCTAACTGCGACTTTTTAAGAAATGCACACAAATAAACTTCGATTATGACACTAAATAAGGTAACCAATGGTGACAGAGTGGGCTACATGTGCTGTTTGAAGGAAAGTAAATCTCTCACCGTCTTTGGGCGGCTTATATAACCCATTCTATTACTAGTGGTGATCTTTTTTGAAAAAGTTTATGCTTTTGTAATAAGTCTAATTAAGGTTGGTTGCCTAGGGAAGAAGATGAATTTTTTTACTGTTATTTTTTTTATCCATTTATATTGTTTTTTTTTATCTTTTAGCATTTGTTTGATTGAGAATTTTCCTTCGTTAGTATTTTGGTTTGCCTTTTATAGGATTGGTCCCGGGCTCATGACCAGAGTTATAATTTTGAAGGTTAACATGGGTTGATTTTGTTCATTTTTTAGGTCCTTTTTAAATTTTGATTTTTTTTTTCATTTTCATCCTTTAACATTTGATTTATTAGGAATTGATCTTGGTGTGCTTTTTTTATCACTTTTGTTTATGGGGTTATCTCAATCATATGTTCATGATAGCAGGATTAGCGGGTTTACCTAGGTTAACTCGAATCTTTTTATTTCATTGCTTTTTTTATATAAAAAAATTCATCTTTCTCTCCCTTAAACATTAGATTGTTTGATAATTGAATTTCATGTTTTTATTTAATTTGATTTCAATGAGCTTTCCTATAAAATTGGGGCTACTCAAGGATGGCCCCTCGTATCACAATTTTTATTCAAAAAATGCATCATCCTTGTATCATCATTTCTTATAAAAGCTTACCTTTATTATGTATTTTTTCTCAATTTATTTTTTTAATTATTCTTAATTATTCTCATTGTTTTTAGTTTATATTTTTAATTTCTAATTTCTAATATTTTTTGAAAAATTTAATATCGGTCTTTAAATAATTCAGAAAATAACTTCAGTTTCTAAAAATAAAATACTCGCCAAAAACATACATGTTAAATCCTAAAAAAATATTTAATCAAAATTGCTAAAAATATACTATCTCATATTTGAATTTAAATCTTTTTAAAAAAATATATAAAAATATTATTTATCCTTAAAATGAGAGATTTCATCAATGTTGTTAAGAAAAAAAACGTTGAACCTACATGGATGATAAGAATTAAGCTTTGGGCCCTAGAAGTATAAAAAATAATCTTCACTTTTGGGCGCCCACCATTTCTTTAGGTGTTGGGGCAAGCCCCAGGAAAGTCTAGGTTGGCTCCCAGTACCTTTTGCTTAAAAAGAATCTTGTAAATTGATAATTTTTTATCATTGTTTTTTTCTTTTTTCTTTTTGAAAAGAAACATGAGCTTTTTTAATTTTTTTGGTATATAGTCTCAATGGGCTAGTTTATTGGATAAAATATTAATGAAATTGATAAATTTGTTATTAAATTTAAATATGCATGCAAAAAATATTTTTTTTTTTAAAAAAAAACTTGGCCACGATGCACAATATATACTCATATAAATTTGATGATATTTTTATTTTTACTATATTTTTTTTTTATCTTTTTTCTGTTTCTTTTTTTCTCCTTGAATCTGTATATACTTGACCCAAACCCATTAAACCCATGGATACAACCCAAAGCATATAGCCCAGATTAATAAAGCTATAGCCCGATATTCATCCAAGAGAATCGAAGCCCACAGTCCATCACGCAACCCAACGCCCGTGCTGAATAAACCTAAAGAAACTAAAGCCAGCCCATTTTCTAGAACCCTCATAAGCCTTATCCAAGAAAGAAAATGGGCCAAAGCCAGAATATCCCCTAACTAATTATATAGTTCATTAAAATAAATAAATAAATTTTTTTTAGATGCTATTTTATTAAATGCCGCTAAATTTTGACTTTGTTTTATAACATTTTTTTTTATAACATTAGCAAATGCTAATTTTATGAAACCCTTCATAATTTTTTTCTTAAATTTTATTTAATTTTATTCTTATGCATATTTAATTTTATTATTATTTAATTAAATAAATAAATAAAATTAAATATTAAAATTATTAAATTCAACCGGTCCATAATGTCACATAAAATTTCTCTTCTCAAATCTCAAACCTCATGTCCCACTGCCATTGCATCCGGTGCCCATATCTTATGGAGGGGTTCAATTGATTTATCAAATTGCTCTACAAAATTCTTCACATAACATTATGTTTATAAACATATAGATCATTAATTCCAGAGATTAAGAAAGAAAGAAAAAAAAAGGAAGAGTAATCGTCATTAATTTCTGTTATTCGTGTTCTTGATGGAAATGCCAGTAATTGTTAGTATTGCAACAGATGTAAATATAATCTATATATATATATATATGAACTGATGAAATGGATATGGTTGATCATGAAGACCAATATTTCACTTTCATTATTGAAACATCTCACCGGCCCCAGCCCAGCATACCATCCTACTAAGCCCCCAAAGCATCTACGTCCTAGCTAGAACAGATCAAAGCTTTTGAAAAAACACACGAAAAGAAGAAAACACGGCAGGGTCGATGAAGAGAAGAAAAGAGGGTCTGCTGCCGGTGAAAAAGTCATCGGAAACAACCATATTGGAGGCTTAGGACCGATACATCTTCTACCGCTCGCGCAAGTTCCTAAAATAAGCAGAAGGATTTGCTTCAAAACTACTCCTTGGTATGCGATAGTTCCTCCCCGGTGCTCTCATTGTTTTAGCACTCTTGAAAAGACATCTGTAGAAACTACGAAACAGGAGTACTACCACTACCGCTGCAACAATTATAGGAACGTTTTCTTTCTTAAACCATTGGAGGACATAAACCACTGTTTCAGAAGCTAGAAATTTCATTATTAGGTCAGAAGCTTGCGGATGAAATCAGACACTGCACCAGAAGCTATAAATTTCTTAGTTAGATCAAAAGGCGTGGGTATGTAATCAGAACCCAGAAATTTCTTTATTAGATAACAAAGGTACGTAATTGAGATTTGTGGAGAGAGAAGCTGGTGGTTCCAATGCTTAGGAGGTAGACTGCGATTTGTATAGAAATGAATGGGGAGGAGAGTTTCTGGGTTAGGAAGAGAATCAAGAGGATGCGAGAAAGTAGAAACGAAGAGTGTAATGAGATATGAGAAGGGAACACACAATTAAGAGTAGTTTTGAAGCAAATATTTATTTTAACGTGATTCAATTATAGAAAACAAATAATATTTAATTGAAGTAATGATCATTAAGGAAGACGCGCAATCATGCATGTCAAATGTATTGAACCCACCACCATCTTTCTTTCTTTTTTGGAGTTTTAACAAAACAAAGCAAAAGAAAACAAAAGGATCTTGGGTAATGGTTATCATGATGAGATCACAGTAATTGAAATCTGAACAAATCAAATAATATATTATTTAATTTTTAAAAAATTAGAAAATTATGATAAAAAACATGTTGTCATTCCAATTAAAAAAAATAAAACAAGGTCCCATGTTAGCTTGATTCTTTGGCAACCTTTATTTATTTATTTCCGTATTTGATTTTGATCATACTTTCTTTTTCCTTATTTTTCTTAGTATTAAAATTTATATAGCCTATCATTTTAAAAATTCAAAAATCATTTACTTTTCTTTTATTATTATTATTATTATTAAAATTTTAAGAACTGCACTACAAGCAAAATAGATTGAGCCTAGAGAAGGCAGGAAAGTAAACGACCCATGCAAGAGGTCACCAGGGAAAAGTAACTTCATAAGGTACTGAAGCAAAACAGAGCCGAAGAAAAACAAGACTGTTATTTGAAAAGAAAGAGATCTCCAGCCCCAGCCACATTCTACTCCAGATTACCAGCATCAATATGCTTCTTTAAGGATTAAATCAGCATGGCTCCCAGCAGCTTAATTAATGGGATCAAAACCAACAAATCATTCAAGATTCCTATAGCTTATCTCCGTTCATCCATGATGATACTTCACCATTAATATAGCTCCAGCAAACCAACAGCACGACATCACACTCCCAAACAATTTCAATATTCTTCACCTCTGAAGGCTTAGATACAGTCTTCCCATTAACATTAATGAAGAGTATGCATGGCACTCTTCTTCTTTCTGGTTATTGCAGACAAATGAAAGAATTTAGCATTCTTTATTTTCCCCAGCTTCAGTCGGTGAACTCTGAACTTTTGCTGTCATAACTGTTCTTCGGCATTATTCCATGATTTGAGACCTTCCTTGAAGATCTTGTCATCATGCTGAATTCAATTACAAACTTAGCTCAGATCAGTCAGATCCGGATCTTAAATTTCTTGAATCAATCTAATTTAATAACTGTGAATATTCATGTAATTTGGAAAATACGAGTGTCAGTCATATTTTAGATGTACGCGTCTCTTGAAATTGACGTCATGTTCAACCCACCAACTATATATAGAAAAAACAAAGCAGAAGCAAGAAACAAAGCAAAACAGAATATTATAGCATAATTTTCTTTGTTTTTATTTATTTATGGTAAAACATACATATATTATAACGCCAACTATCCAACCACTCCAGCATGATTATTGACTCGTTGATGAATTAGTGACTTAATAGTTTGACTAAATCAGTGAATGGGTCAGGTTTAGAAATATCGATTGATAGGGAGATTTTTAAAGAAGACTATAAACCAATTTTTTTAAAAATAGAGAGAGAAGACTCTTTCTCACTTCGCTAGCTTGCTTAAAAACCTTGGATTAGTTTCAATTTAACTTTCGAAAATTTTCGATTTTTCAAGTAAAGAGCATTATAGAAAACAAAATCATTTCAATGACTCACAATTTTTGTTGCATAAAGTAATCCATCACGGACAATCTAGTGAGTAAAGAATTTATTTTATCGCGATTCAATTATAGAAAACAAATAGTATTTAATCGAAGTAATGATCGCTCAAAGAAGATGCAGAGCATCTGTGTCAATTGTCATCTACCCACCCACCACCAACTTTTTATTATTTTTAACAAAACAAAGCAAAAGAAAAGAAACTTGGGTAATGGTGATCATGAGATCGTATTGGTTGAAATATAGACAAATCAAACCATATGTTGTCTAATTTAAGAAAAAATTGGGGTAGAATACATGCTGTCTACTTTAATTTTAACCAATAAAACAAGGGTTTAGTTGCTCAGATCTGCTACAGTAGGCCCGTGCATCTGCTCTGATAAAATAATTACGCCTAGTAGTACCTTATTTTTAGTTTTTTTTTAAAAAATAATTTTATGATTATGTGTTTAAAATTTAAAGAGTTTTTATGATTTATCTATAATTTTTTAATTTTTTTATAGATGAAATTTATTTTTAAAAATAAAAAATTTTATTTTAAAATAATATTTTTAATATGTGCAGTCTTGCATAGTATTTTTTAAATAATATTTTATTTAATTAATTTTATATATATATATATATATTTCTATTTTTTTTACTTGAATAAAAATATTATTTAAATAAATAAATTTAATAAATATAATCGACTAAATATTTGTCTTGCAAGGTTTCATAAAGCATGTAAGAGCATGTTTGGGAACGCGTTTCAACCTGCGTTCCCAAAACATTTGAATTTATTTTTTTTTTTGCTAAAATTTAATATGGTTTGTAGGTTTTAGATCGTTTTGATGTGCTGATGTTAAAAATGATTTTTAAAAAATAAAAAAGCATTATTGGCATGCATTTTGGCACGAAAAGTTATTTAAAAAGTACCCGCAACCACACTTCCGAACAAACTCTAAGACATTATATATGGTGAGCCCTCTTGAGGTCCCATGTTAGCTTTCACAAAGCAAAAGTGAGATGATTCGAATTTTCGTATCTTACCACATTCGCTATCTAACATATATATATCATACATATTATCAACCATCTAACATCCCTTTATTTATTTATTTCCGTATTTGATTTTCATCATACTTTCTCTTACCTTATTTTTTGTAGTATAGCCTGTCATTTTAAAAAATCAAATAAAAAATGATGAAATATAAAAACATAATACAAGTTGAAGAATCTAATAATAAAATGAAGAAATAAAGGTTTAGATTTATATTTTAGTTTTTAACAAAAAAGTAAATATTAAAAGGATATTCTGGAAATCACGAGAAAATAATTTATTAGGAAAATAAATTTAAAATATAAACATATTGGTCAATGAATTTTTTTTATAGAAGCCATTGGTCTTTTATTTTCTGAAGTACTAAACTTTCTGGTAATTTTCTCTTCTTAAAACTATTGTCATGTCCCACTTCCACCCATCCGGTGCCCATATCTTATGGAGGGGTTCAATTAATTTATCAAATTGCTCTACAAAATTCTTCACATAACTTTATGTTTATAAACATATAGATCATTCCAAAAAAAAAAAAAAAGTAATCTTCATTTAATAAAATGTTTATTTTTACTTGGGGCCGGATACGATATTTATTCTCCCTTCATTAATTTCTGTTATTCGTGCTCTTGATGCAAATTAATACCATCAATTATTATTCTTGCAACAAATGTAAACGTAAAGCATCTACTAGAACAGATCAAAGCTTTTGAAAAACTACTCGAAAAGAAGAAAACACAGTAGGGTCGATGAAGAGATGAATAAAGGAGGGCCTGCTGCCGGTGAAGAAGTCACTGGAAACAACCATATTGGAGGCTTAGGATCGATGTATCTTCTACCCCTTGCGCAAGTCCCTAAAATAACCAGAAGGATTTGCTTCAAAAATACTCCTTGGCATGCGATAGTCCCTCCCTGGTGCTATCATTGTTTTAACACTCGTGGCAGCACCTCCACAGCAACTACGAACACTCCTGGCAAGACATCCGCAGCAACTACGAACACTCCAGGCAAGACATCCGCAGCAACTACGAACACTCCTGGCAAGACATCCGCAGCAACTACAAACAATCTTGACAAGACATCCGCAGCAACTACAAAACAGGAGTACTATCACTACCACTGCAACCATTGTAGGAACGTTTTCTTTCTTAAACCATTGGAGGACATATACCACTGTATCAGAAGCTAGAAATGTATCTGTTAGATCAGAAAGCTTGTGGATGAAATCAGACACCGCACCAAAAGCCAGAAATTTCTTTATCAGATCAAAAAGGTGATGGAAAAACGTGGAGAGAGAAGTTGGTAGTTCCATTGTTTAGGGGGTAGACTGCGATTTGTATTGAAATGAATGGGGAGGAGAGTTTCTGGGTGAGGAAGAGAATCAAGAGGATGCGAGAAACGAAGAGTGTAATCACATATGAGCAGGGAACGCACAATCAATGGTGCCTTTTATCAAGTGAAAATATATGAAAAAAGCATTGGTTTTTACGTAGTTATAACTTGACTTGAGGATGGACTTGGAAAAGTATTGAGTGACTGCGATGTTTTGTTTTTTTTTTTTAAATATTGATTTATGAGGCTGAATTGAACATGTTTGACATTATCGACAAAATGTTTAATTCAAACAGAAACTTAATTAGATTTTTCTAAAACAACTCATTGAATCGGGTATAATTCAATTACTATATCAATGATAACCATGAATGTTTATGAGTATAATTAAAAATAAAAAAACAGCAGAAGTAATAGTTTGATTATATCAATGATTTTTTAAAAAATAATAAAAATCATATTTAATGTTCGGCTAATCTAGAGCCTAAACCAGTTTGTTTCAAATTCAAAAAAAAATAAAATATTAATTAAATTAAAAATTCAAATTAATTCAATAACCTAGTTGACTTGAATTCAACCCAATCAATACCTAGATTCTTTCAAAATAACATCTTACATATCAATCTTGATTTTTTATCGTGTAATCATGCACAATTTCTTTTACTATATCATATTTGAGAAATATCGTGTTGATGTGGGGAAAATCTCACTTTTGACAAAAGAAAGCAGAAGCAAAAGCAAAAGCATTCGTAGGGAAGTAGGATTTATGCAACACGTCAGAGAACATAAGATAGGGCCTTACTACGCAAATGGTATCAACACAGGGAAAAAAAAATTTGTTGGAAAAGATTTTTACACAAAACTTCTTAAATAGAATAAATTCTCTCTTTATTCCATGATTTGAGACCTTCCTTGAAGATCTTGTCATCATGCTGAATTCAATTACAAACTTAGCTCAGATCAGTCAGATCCGGATCTTAAATTTCTTGAATCAATCTAATTTAATAACTGTGAATATTCATGTAATTTGGAAAATACGAGTGTCAGTCATATTTTAGATGTACGCGTCTCTTAGAATTGATGTCATGTTCAACTCACCAACTATAGAAAAAAGAAAGCAGAAGCTAGAAACAAAGCAAAACAGAATATAGCATAATTTTCTTTGTTTTTATTTATTTATGCTTCACATATGGCAAGACATGCATATATTATAATGCCAACTATCCAACTACTCCAGCATGATTATTGACTCATTGATGAATTAGTGACTTAATAGCTTGACTAAATCAGTGATTGGATCAAGTTTAACAATATTGATTGATAGAACTGATTGGAAGATTTTTAAAGAAGACTATAAATTTTTAAAGAAGACTATAAACAAATTAAAAAAAAAAAAAAAAGACTCTTTCTCTCTTCGCTTGCTTGGCTGATCAAGCTTAAAACCCTTGGATTAGTTTCCAAATTATGCACCAATTTCCAAGTGGGACCAAACAATAGAAACAAAATCATTTCAATTAACTTTCGAAAATTTTCGATATTTCAGAGCATCTGTCTCAATTGTCATCTACCCACCCACCACCAACTTTTTATTACTTTTAACAAAACAAAGCAAAAGAAAAGAAACTTGGGTAATGCTGATCATGAGATCATATTGGTTGAAATATAGACAAATCAAATTATATGTTATCTGATTTAAGAAAAAATTGGGGTAAAAAACATGCCGTATATTTTAATTTTAACCAATAAAACAAGAGTTTAGTTGCTCAGACCTGCTACGGTAGGCCCGCGCGTGGATCTGATGAAATGATTAGGCCTAATAGTACATTGTCTCTGTTTTTTTTTTTAAAATAATTTTATTATTACGCATTTAAATTTTGAAGAGTTTTTATGATTCAACTATAACTTTTTTATCTTTTGTATAGATAAAATTTATTTTTGAAAATAAAAAATTTTATTTTAAAATAATATTTTTAATATGTGTAGTTTTGCATAGTGTTTTTTAAATAATATTTTATTTAATTAATTTAATATATATCTCTATTTCTATTATTATTTACTTGAATAAAAATATTATTTAAATAAATAAATTTAATAAATATAATCGACTTAATTTCCGTCTTGCAAGGTTTCATAAAGCATGTAAGACATTATGGTGTGGCCTCTTGGGGTCCCATGTTAGCTTTCACAAAGCAAAAGTGATTTGATTCAAATTTTCGTATCTTACCACATTCGCTATCTAACATATATATATATATATATATCATACATATTATCAACCATCTAACATCCCATTAATAAAAGATTCTTTGGCAACCTTTTTTTTTTATTCATTTATTTCCGTATTTGATTTTCATCATACTTTCTTTTACCTTATTTTTCTTAGTATTAAAATTTATAAAGCCTATCATTTTAAAAATTCAAATAAAAAAGATGAAATATAAAAATATAATACAAGTTGAAGAATCTGATAATAAAATGAAGAAATAAAGGTTTAGATTTATATTTTTTTAACAAAAAAGTAAATAAATTGTGGTACATGACAATTTAATGCTTAAAAGGATATTCCATAAATCACGACAAAAAATAATTTTATAGGAAAATAAATTTAAAATATAAACATATTGGTCAATGAAATTTTTTATAGAATCCATTGCTCTGTTATTTTCTGAACTACTAAACTTACTGGTAATTTTCTCTTCTTAAAACTATTGTCATGTCCCACTTCCACGCATCCGGTACTGCCCATATCTTAAGGATGGGTTCAATTAATTTATCAAATTGCTCTAATTAAAAAATTATTCACATAACTTTATGTTTATAAGCATATAGATCATTCAAAAAAAAAAAAGTAATCTTCATTCAATAAAATGTTTATTTTTAATTGGGGCCGGAAACGGTATTTATTCTCCCTTCATTGATTTCTGTTATTCGTGTTCTTGATGCAAATACCATTAATTATTATTCCTTGATGAAATGGATATGGTTGATCATATATGAAGACCAATTCACTTCAATATTGAAATTAACATACAAGTTGAAGCAAGCTCACCCCAGCCCAGACTATCCCATGCAGCATAACATCCTACTAAGCCCCCAAAGCATCAACTAGAACAGATCAAAGCTTTTGAAAAAAACACACGAAAAGAAGAAAATACAGTAGGGTCGATGAAGAGAAGAAGAAAAGAGGGTCTGCTGCCGGTGAAGAAGTCACTGGAATTAAACAACCATATCGATATATATCTTCTACCCCTTGCGCAAGTCCCTAAAATAAGCAGAAGGATTTGCTTCAAAATTACTCCTTGGCATGCGATAGTTCCTCCCTGGTGCTTTCATTGTTTTAACACTCTTGGAAAGACATCTGGAAAGACATCCGCAGCCACTACGAACGCTCCAGGCAAGACATGTACATCCGCAGCAACTACCAACAATCTTGGCAAGACATCCGCAGCAACTACCAACAATCTTGGCAAGACATCCGCAGCAACTAAGAAACAGGAGTACTATCACTACCACTGCAACCATTGTAGGAACGTTTTCTTTCTTAAACCATTGGAGGACATATACCACTGTATCAGAAGCTAGAAATTTCTTTATTAGGTCAGAGAGCTTGTGCTTGAAATCAGACACTGCACCAGAAGCCAGAAATTTCGTTATTTGATCAGAAAGCTTGTACGGGTTAGATCAGACACTGCATCGGGGGCTATAGATTTCTTAGTTAGATTAAAAGGCGAACGTATGTAATCAGACACAGCATCAGAAACCAGAAATTTCTTTTTTTGAGAATAAAGGTTATTGATATATGTGGAAAGAAAAGTTAGTAGTTCCATTGCTTAGGGGGTAGGCTGCGATTTGTATAGAAATGAATGGGGAGGAGAGTTTCTGGGTAAGGAAGAGAATCAAGAGAGTGCGAGAAACGAAGAGTGTAATGAGATATGAGCAGGGAACACACAATTCATGGTGCCTTTTATCAAGTGAAAATGAAAGAAAAAAGAAGTGGTTTTTACGTAGTTATAACTTGACTTGAGGATTGACTTGAAAAAGGCTTGGATTATTACAAAAATGTTTAGTTTTTATAAAGAAAAATATTGATTTATTATTATTATTATTATTATTATTATTGAGATTCTTAGTAAAGAACATTATAGAAAGCAAATCATTTCAATGACTTTAAATCATCGTTTCACAATCTTCGTTACCCAATAAATAAATAATCTATCACAAACAAGCGAGTAAAGTATTTATTTTATCGCGATTCAATTACAGAAAACAAATAGTATACAGGAGGGGGTGTTTGGAATTGTTGATACATCTATTTTTAAAATGTTTTTCATTCAAAAATATATTAAAATAATATTTTTATTATTATTTTTTAAAAAATTATTTTTAACATTAGCGTATTAAAATAATTGAAAATACTAAAATTATATTAATTTAAAGAAAAAAATAAAAAAATTTAAATTTTTTTTAAGAATACAAAAAGAAACATGACATAAATAGAAGAAATGATCGCTTAAGGAAGACGCAGAGAATCTGTGTCAATTGTGATCTACACGAACACCACCAGCTTTTCTTTGAGTTTTTTATTATTATTAATCCTTTGTGTTTATTAAAGATGGAAATAGAAGAGGAAGGAAACGAAACGACAGTACATCACACTATTAAAAATTATGGCAAATGAAGAGGATGGGCATCACAAATTCAATTAACGAAACTTGCAAGTGAAGCAACTTAATGAGAAAACATTACACCACGTTCAATACTCCTCTTGTCAGATTCGAGATGGAAGCATATTTGATGCCATGTTTCACCCACCACCAACAAAAGAAAGCCAAAAGCAAAGAAAACTAAAAGTATATATTTTCTTTATTCATAAGGATTTATTGTTTTTTTTTTTAGTGAAATCAAGAATATATATATATATATATATATATATATATATATATATATATATATATATATAGTATAT
>Ga0307517_10008754_pt1 | contig 14477 bp, 4 predicted proteins | sample 23_EM_MG_FD_194515 | JGI IMG/M metagenome (GOLD analysis project Ga0307517, IMG submission 194515) | Populus trichocarpa ectomycorrhiza microbial communities from riparian zone in the Pacific Northwest, United States - 23_EM | ecosystem: Host-associated > Plants > Roots > Unclassified | place... | reverse complement strand
TTTTTTTATTGTTATTTTGGTCCTTGTTCTTTTAATTTTTTTTAATGTTTTTATTATTTTCAATTTAACTCTGAAAATGAAAATTTGTTGTTTTCCCTTGATTTTTTTTTTTGTTTTGATTTTAACCCTCATTCTTTTACTTACTATTGTTTTTTGGATTTTTTTGTCTATTTTGTTTCAAGTCAACCAACAACGTTTCATTTTCTAGGGATAGGGCTTCATGAGTTTTCAATTTAATTCATGATGATTAGGGTCATGGGGGCAAATTTTACTAGAAAAATAGTGAGTACTTGTAGCGAAGCACGGGCATCAATCTAGTTAACAAAATATAAAGTGTGTGATGTTTTTCAATGTGTATAAAATCATTGTTCACTCTTTCACAAATCACTGTGGATTGAAGCAATGATTTTTTTTCAAAATTCTCAACTTGATCCTCGAACTTTTTCTTTACACAATTAAGCCCTTTTTATCCCAAATTAGCATCCAATTGTATTTTTATTTTTAGGGAGGTTGAATTGAAAAACAGAGGTCTTAAGTGAAAAACACGGGTAACATAGGTGGGCGCTCTCAAATTTTTTTGTGAAGTACATTTTAGCCACTCGTCTTTTTTTGCTATAAGGTGACCGGTCCCTTTAATCTTTAAAAAATACATTTTGGTATCAAACTTTATTTTTTTTTTCAGTCTTTTTTTCATAAGAAAAGAGAGAGGAGTTGTCGGATTCTGACGAAGAGAGAGAAAGTTCTTTATTAGTAACGGTTCCGACCACCAAACATGTTAAAATTGGTGCCAACAAGTTCTACTAGATGAGGGGAGTCTTATTTTGGTTATTTTAAACCTTAATGTAACCCAAAAAACCAAATCTAGGTCAAGGATGTAATATTTTTTCAGTTTGATTTGGTGGTTTGGACTGTATTTTGAGGTTTAAAAGGTTGATAGGTTGGTTTCTTGGTGTTCCAAGAGTGTTTATAGGGTGTTTTGTGGTTGAAATGAGTTGAAAAAAGATTTTCCATAGACCCGATTTTTCAGCCACCATAGTGGTGGCCAGAATATAAGCCAGCAAACGACACGTTATTTGCCATAGCAAGCGACGTGTCGTCGGCCCCTTTCAAAAAGGAAAACAATAGCAGGATCAAATGCGGGGCCTGGGCTTTTCTCTCTTTTTTTTTTTTGTATTTGTTTTTCAATTAATACCTTTTTAATGTATGTTTTTAAAATATTTTTAATTTTTTTTGGTTAATACCTCTCCTGTGTCATTTTTTTAGCTTATTTAGTCTTTTTTAAATAGCGATTATATTTTAATTATATTGAATATTTTTAATTTTTCATGTGGTTAATATAATTTATTTGTAATTGTTTTATATATATTTCATATAAATTAATTTTTTTTATAAACTAAAAAAGTTTGTTTTTATAATATTTTTAATATATACAACCTTATATATTATTTTCTTTTCTTTTCTTTTATTCAATATATTTTATGTGTCTATCAATTTCTATTACAAATTGATTTTAATAAACAAATTCATTAAACACAATCAGTTAAATGACTTGTATTGCGTTATTAAATATCTTGAATTATATTTATCTCTTAATTTATGCAATTTTATTTTTATTTTTTGTCATTATTTTTCTATCAAAATATCTTGACCTCATGATTTGAGATGCACGATAAATATAAAATCTTGACATATCTCATGTTCAAGTCATTAATTTCGCGTGTTAACTTAGCTTTGTCCAGATCAATATATTTTTATTTATTTTTCAAAATTTAACTTGATTATCAAAAGTTAGGTTGTCATGGCAACGTAGTGGGACTCTTTGATTTTAACTCTTCATCTGCCTTCATGGACCGACCATAGACGGGGAGAGACAATGTGTGGAGGTTTTCTTTCTTACAAAAACGCAAAAACAAACAAAAACAAACAGGAATGCCTTCATGAACCATTAACCCCAAGTTTTGTCATCAAGAGAGTCCAGTCCACATGCTTTTTAGGGTATGAGAGTGAGTAAAGGAGTGAAATGTTCCAGTCTTTTCTTTCGAGTAGTAAAGAATGTCTATGACCTTTGATTGTATCCAAAGGCGGTGTTTTTTTTTTTTTTAATGGGAATTATGGGATAAACAAACACTTTTAAAAAAGAGATTTTCGCGTCTTTAAATCAATTTTATTCATCAGTTTCTTCGCCTGCAAGGAGCACCTGTATTAATGGTCCCCGTGTTCTTGCTCCCTTATTTGTCAGTGGTAATTACAAATTTATTAACCAGCATGACGAAGAGCCATCTCCATTGCTAAACTACTATAAGTTGAAAGAATGTCAAGAAAATATAAAGTAAATAGCAGATTCAAATATTTTAATCAACTCACAGAGCATAATTACTGGTATATTCTTTATATCGGAAGTTACAGGGTGAAGACGAGGAAGCAAAAGCGTTAAATCTCTCAACTATTGTCACAAGCAGTTTAACTTCTCAAATCATACAGTTAGTGTACATACAATACTCAGATTGCTTTTTGTGTAATGAACTGGGGACTTGCACGAACCCACTATAACTGGATAAAGAATTACTAAGAAACTAATAAAAAAGGCTATGGAAGCAACTGCAGAAGGCCAAAAAACCCTACAAATTTTCCAAAAGCAAGCAGAAAAAATAATGGACTTCATTAACACGGGGAAGGCATACGATTTGGCAAGATCACGGTTGAAGACTTCTTCTGCAGCTTCCCTTTCAGTTGTCTGATCTTTGCATCTACCCTTGCTGTGAACCCAATCTTGGTTTCTTGTCTTGCCTTGGATCGTTCCCTTCTCCACATGTGTTGATCCTTAACATCCTTCTTATAGTACTTGATTTCTTGGATGATATGATGATCCATCGGATTGAAACATCTTTGGAATGATATGTGAGCAAGGTAGGGCAGAATACATGCGACTGTTACCAAGAGGGTGGTACACCAGTAGATAGGTGCTGGACCAAGAGCTTCAACTAAAATTTTGTGGGCATCCTCTGAATAATATGGAGGCAACATCCCAAAAAGTAATAGAAACAAGTACCAAGTGGCGACGCTTCCCCAGACAAAGAGGTGTTGTATCCATGTAAAGTGGCTCATTGTGAGCGCAATCTGGCAGTTTACAGCACAGATTATGCAAGAGAACATAGTAGCACCCATGGCAGCCATATCAGCAGTTTGGCCTTCAGCGCGGAATGCTTGGTTATAAAAGATCATGATATTGAGGATGAAAATGACGAGAGAGGTATAGAGACCGTTACCCATCCACCCAAGTATTCTATACCAATCAAAAAACAAATTTTTAGGCCCTTGCTGATACAATGCTGGGAACTGCAGAATGAAGAAATAACATTATTATCATGGCAGAGAGATAACTGGTAAATGGGGAAAGTTGCATAAAAATAGCCAAGTGATTAATGGGACAAACCTGTAAGCAGACCTCAGAAGACACATCTTGTTCGAAAACTCCAAGTGATATGACAGGCAATGAGGTAAGAATGACATTGAACAATAGCATGTACCAGTCATTGTAAACTGATTGCCCAGAAAAGGCTGTGAATGCCTCAAAGTAGAAAAGGGTAAGGCCGAATGCTATATTTTTGTAGAAAAAATAGCAAATCTGAAAGCAAAAGAACCCATTTAATGAAACAACAAAAAGAGATCAACTAAGCATGTGGCGCACACATGTCAGTGCAGTGGATACAAAAATACGAATGATAAAGGGAAATATGAGATAGTCTCTTGATTATTACCATCTGAGCAATTCTCTTGTAGCACCAGTGTCCATGGACTACTAAAAGTCTTTCAAGAAAACGAAACTGGGAAATAGAAAAATCACTTGCCATCACAGCCTGTAAATCCATTAGAAAACTCATAAGCTTAACTGGAATATTAAGAAGCTTGCATGTATAAGTAAAACTTGATGCTCTGTTTCTTCACTAGACAACCACAAGAAGTTATGAGAAAGTGGTGAAATTGGAAGGCAGAAAATAAAATAAAAGCTCAGCATAATATTTTGATCTCAGTTCCAATTTAAGACCAAAGATGGAAGACAAGTATTATGTCACACGTGTCCAACCCAATTTCAAAATCTGCAAGACATGAAATTTGGAAACTGCAAAAACAAAAGTTACAGATACTGCCCAGAAACAGCTGGAAATAACAGCAAGCAAACATAGAATGTCTCCAAGTTTTCTTCTCAGAGAAAAAGGCAATATCATTATGTAGATGCTGCATGCCGAAGGAATCAGTTAGACATGTTACCAACCTGCATGCCTTCCACCCCACTGATACCAACTCCAATGTCAGCTTCTTGAATCATCCCAACATCGTTTGCACCATCACCTATCGCTAACGTGGTTTTTCCAGTTCCTTCCTTTACTAATCTTGTTACCTATATCAGCAGATTGAATAAATTAAAACACAACAAAGAGATGTGTATTTCTTTGTAAAGGCATTGTCAGTTTGATGATTCAAGACAAGAAAATACAATCTGGAAGAAAGTCCACTGATTAAGGTAAAAAATCCATACTAGTGCCTTCTGCTTGGGAGATACACGACAGCATATGACAGATGCACAGACAACAGCCAACGCTAAGAACTGATGCTTCATATCATCCTCTAGAGCATAGGATAGGGTTTTTCCATCAATAATTAATGCAAATGCAGCATGCGGATCCTTTTCCAGCTTGACCATTTGAGAGGCATTGGTGATTTGCATCAAAATGTTCTCTTTCACAGCCTGTGTGATGATGAATTGCAAAAATCTCAGGCATGAAAGGAAATCAAGTCCCTAAAAGGAAAATGCTGTACTCTTTCACCTAGTATTTCACCTGCTTTGATTCCTGGGCTACTGCATCTGAGTTCATTACAGTTATGAAGATCTGCTTCATGCCCTGACGGAGTAAACTACATGAAAATCTGCATCATGCACAAGCAGAAATTTATAGCTTCTGAAATAAAGTAAACATAGATTACAAAGAAACTTGTATGTAGAATCTTAAGAGGCAAACCCTATGTTTATTGCAGTTTCCATCTTATCCCCTGTCAAAACCCAAATCTTGAGACCAGCTTGTGCAAGTTTGTCTATGCACTGGGGCACCTTGAGAGGAAAAAATGGAAATAAGCAGAAACAAAACAAAAAGGAACATCTTAATTATGTCTCTAAGACAATCTTATCATGTACCCCTTTTTGCAATTTGTCTTCCACTGCAGTAGCACCAACAAGAATCAGATCCTTTTCCATCATATCTGCAACTCGCTCAAGCATTGCATCTCTGTCAGCACTAATAGAAGTTTTGGCTTTGACAAACTCATTGTTCCATGCTGAATACTCGGACTCATCAAGCTTTTTATAAGCAAGTGCCAATGTCCGCAACCCAACTTCTCCGTAGTCATTCAAATGCTTAGCAGTGGTTGTTTCATACATTCTTCCATTCTTTGATAATCTATCAAATATTATACTGCATAATTCAAGCAGGAGAAAGCATTACAATGCAATAAATTACTTCTTTTTTCCCCTAAATTTCCTATTAAGGCCACAGGAGAAGGTTCTGGATGCTTTAACAATCGATTGCTAAAGATTAGAAAAGACCAAGTAAGAGACAGTTGCAGGCCTAACCTATCAGCACCTTTGCACAGGAGTAGAATTTGACCATCCTCATCCCGCACGATGACAGACATTCGCTTCCTTTGGCTTGTAAATTCCAACAAATTGAGAATTTTGAACTCTCTGCAAGATTCCCAGGATACATTTAAGATGTTAAGATACCTTTTATTAAAGTGATGGAAAAAAGGCATATATAAACAGGGAATTGTCAATTTGCAACCTCACCTTTCAATCAATTGTCCTGGGTGTGCATATTTTTCACGAATAAACACACTTGATTGAGTTCGTTTACAAAATTCAAAACCAAATTCTCTTGCCGCAGCAAGAAAGGCCGCTTCATCAGGTGACTCTGCTTCATATGTAAACATACCAGTCTCTTCATTCAGCTCAGGAACAGCTGTCTGACAAATTGCTAGTATCCTGAAAAATAGCAAAATGACCTCTGTATTGGGCTCTTTCAACCAATTTCCATTCATGAGCTTGTTGTCCTCAAAACTAAATCCCTTTATTGCTGGCTTCTGATCATTTTCACCTTTAGAAGTAATAACACTCTCAAGTTCAATTTCTGGACCTCCTCTGCTATCCTCCCATGAATTATGTGCACTTTTTCTATACCTCGAACCATTAGTTATTTGTGTATCCTGCTCCTCAAGATCCATAGCCATCTGTTTTGCTGCAGCAAGTTCAACTTCACTTGAACGTACACCATATGCAGTACCAGCAATCGAACATTTCAGAAAATCCATCTGATTACAGGTCAAGGTGCCAGTCTTATCAGAGAGGATCGTGTCAACCTGACCTAACTCCTCGTTTAAGTTTGATGTTCGTGCTTGAGCAGTATTGCCGGATTCTTCATCATACATCTGTATGTCTTGGTTAATGAACCTTGCTTGAAACACCTTCACAATCTCAATTGAGACATAGAGAGAAATGGGTATTAAATACCCATAAAGGATGAGGGCAGTGACGAGATGAGCTAGTCCTGACTTGCTGGGCTGATCAGGGTTATAGAGACTATCATTATCAGGATTCTTGGGTTGCATGTACCACCAGTCTGGCATTTGAAGCTTTATCTTCACAGCAAAGCCAATTGAGCTAATGGATGAAATCAGTAAAAGAAGGCTGAGAAGGATGTATATAATTTTGTCCATTTTTTTCTCTATTTTGCTCCTTTTTGAAGGAGACTTTGTTGAGTTCTGCATGACTTTGCTATCAAAACCAGTGAATATCACAACTCCATATACATAAGCTGTATTCCTGAGCTTTGAATCTCTAAGAAGAATCTGACTAGGATCAAGAGGATAAACCTGTCGTTCATACTCAAAATTACCAATAAACGTGTAAAGACTGGGGTTTGGATCTTCACACTTTATTATTCCTGTAAAGTTCTTGAAAGCCTCATCATCCTCCAAAGGCAAGGTTACCTCCAACGATCTCTTAACCTTCAAGTTTGTCTCACCATCTAAGTTCATAGTCTCCACATAGGATACCCCATCATCATAACTTGCTGACAATAGAAGCAAATCTGCTGGGAAAAACTGGTCTTTTTCCACTTTCACCACATCACCAACCTGAATCTTCTGCCATGGCTTATAACCAAAAACCCCATCCCCTTTATGAACACTAGCTTTCCGACTATTAACCTTCATATCCTGCGCAAACCTATGCCAATCTTCTAGAGCTTCTTTTAACATACTAATACCGACAACAAAAGCCAATGGTGCAATCATGCTCACAGGAGAGAATGGGGCAACAGCTGTAAGTGAAAGACCTGCGGCCACTAGGAAGTAGAAATTAGCAACCCGATGGAACTGCTCAAACAGAGCCTTGGGCAAGAATGTGACTATATTATACTTGGTGGTAGATATATAATTTGAACAATATTTCAAGGGTTTTTTCAGGTGCCTATCAGGTCGGTTGCAATGAACAATTCTGGAGAACCCAGGCCCTGACAATGGATGTGGCCCCTCGTTGTTGTTGGCATTTGGCCTTAAGCAAGAGAATGGGTGGAGATGGCTCCGCCGGAGCCTTGCTCTTATCCTTCCCCGTGTCATCTCTCAAAACTTGATCTCAAAAACACTTAAAGTTGATTCAATATACCAAAAAGAACAACCCCCAAAATCTTTATTAAATGCAGATACCAATTGGTCTTTGCTTATAGGCAATTCCTTCTTCTAAGGCCTAATTTAACAAAAAAAGTGTAGGAAATCAGCTGCAAAGCAGATGCATTGGACAACTTGCAACAGTACATAACATCATTGTTGTAACTCAGCTCCAATATAAAAGAATCATACTTCATTCGTTAGAATTCAAAAACACCACATCCCATAAAGGGCATTCATATTCAAATATGGATTCGTCAAATATTTTATCCCCAGACTTTGCAAATTTGAAACCCCAAAGGAAATGAATGAATATTCACACAAACATAAGGATACACATAAGAACTAATCCACATTCATTTAAAGCTAGGAAATTTACAGAAGATCTAAAAAATTGACCACAAACACTCAAAAAAGAGAACAATTATTAGGAAATCTTCCAGTTAAAAAAGAACAATCTTTGACACAGGCACAACCTTAAACTCCACAAGAAACGAAAACCAAAAACAAAAAAGAGAAGCCAATGATCTTCGAGAACGTTACAGAAAGAAAAGGCCAATAAACAAGAAACAAGGAAATCAAGAACCCCAAGAGGAAAATAAAAAAAGGGTACCTGGAATCAGGAGGCAGGTCCATCTTTAGCAAAAATGACAATGACCCATTTGAGCAGGTGCATAAGCAAACCTGGAGCTAAATAGTTGCAGATCAAGAAAGAAGGGGAGAGAGTGTTAAGAGGTAGAGAAAAGAAAAGTTGTTTAAGAGAGAGGAACAATAATTTGTTGTTTCTATCAAATAAGAAAGAGAGAAAAGGAAAGGAAAATAGGCTCTCCTTTGGAAAATCAGGAAGAACAAACCAATAAATTCAGGGACAGAGCAGCTACTTCTCTCTCTTCTCTCTTTTTTCTTTGTTTTTTCTCAGGAAACGAATCAGTAATCACTTGTATTAATTTAATTTTCTCTGGTTTTTAATCGCTGGTTTATTTATTTTAGGGAGGGACAGAAATTAATGTTTGGTTTATTATTATTATTATAGGGTATTAAAAAATGACCTGGCAATGCAAACGCGGGGGAGAGAGAGGGAGAGGGAGAGGGAGAGAGAGAGAGAGTCTTTTGAACCTGGGGACCCACAATTTCCAAGGTGGCATGTCCTCAAAATTGTAGCCGTCTTCTTCTTCCTTGGCGGTAGAGCAGGGGTCAAATGGCAGTAAAAAAAAAAAAAACTAGAAATGTTTCGTTGATTTTTGACAAATGGACAAACTCTTTTATTAAAATGAACCGGCAATTTTAATTTCAAGTTTATTATAAGCAATTTTCATCCTTTTTTATCCACCATTCTTTCTCTTTATTTTTTTATTTTTAATATGATTATTTGGATCAACTTATACACACATTGACTAATCTTATAAACTCTAAAATTAATAATTATGTAAGCCTTTAATAATTATAAAAAAACTTAAATTTATAAACATTGAAAAACAAACTTAAAATCTGATTAGTAAAGCTACCCTGAAGTATTTTCTTTTTATTGTTATTGTCATGAGAATTGATACTATTCGGTTCTGTACATTTATCTCAACTAGCAGTTTAGTGAAGAGATTTTTAAGAGATTATTACTGATTTTAATTTCATGCTTCCATAATAATAATAATAATACTGCATCTTCTCCGGACACACCCAAATTTTATACAATTTGCACATGAATTAAAACTTTTTAAAAAAATATTATAAAAAATATATTATTTTTTTCTTTATCAGCTTATTAAAATTATATTTGCCGTTTTATGATGGCATTATAGTGCCACAAAATATTGGTGTCATCTCCTTCCTTTTAAAATTGTCTGCCTCGTCCCTGTGAAAAAACAACAACAGTGCGTCATTTAGTGGATTGCTAAAAATTATCATGTTAAGCAAATATAATTTGATAAAATATACTAAAATATTTAAATCATAACATTTCAAATAAAAAAATACTAGTTATATTAAGAAACTAATTATTAAAGATTAAGTTAAATCACATATAATTTTTTTAATATTTAAAATATCATGACATATTACCGGATGCTACATTTAATGATATGGATCAACTCACAAACACCAAGGACATATTATATATTTCAAATACATTTAATGATATGGATCAACTCACAAACACCAAGAACATAAGATTCAAAGCAAAGATATTGAAAGAAGCATTGAATTGATTGATTGAGCAAGTTTCGGTTAAGGGCTGAACTTAGGGATTCTTTGAAGCATTAAGAGAAGATTTTAATACATTTAATCTATGTGCAAGAAGGACTCCATCCACCCTTTTATAGGACATGAAGTTTTGACAACAAAGCTGTCAATTTTGTATCAGTTTCAGCTAGTTTTATTTTGTGATTTTTCCATGTATTATGTGGATTCCTAACTAGTTTTGGATTTCCTATTATGTGTGAAAATATTAATTATTTCATTTAAATACTATGATTTATTATTTTTATTTTATTTCCTTGTCAAAAGAGGAGAAAACACAACAAAGAAAATAAAGAAATCTAAACTGACTTAGGAAACACGTGGTCAGAGGCGGAGCAAGAAGAAAAAAGTTAGGGGGGCCAAATTAAAAGAAATATTTTAAAAAAGATTAAAATTTTAAATATTTTACAAAGGGAGAGGCTGGGAAAAATTTCCTTGCAGGGGCCCGGGCCCCTGCCAGCCTCCCCCTGCCTCCGCCACTGCACGTGGTGGCAAAGTTTCATTGTTGTGTAAGGAGAATAATTCAACAACTTAATTGTATTTTCTAGTATTGGAAGGATACCAAAAGGCGGTAAAGAGAAGCATTAAAGATAACATCTTTTTCCTTTCAAAAGAATGATAAATACAAGGTTGGGATCAAAATCTTGTTCTAACTTGAAAACCTGAGGGGTGACAACTTCTCTTTTAATTCCTAGGATTATTACGCAACATTATAAGTTATAAATAAGTCTTGTATCAGACCTACAATGTTTTTCTTTTCTTCTTCTCTTTTCACAACAGAACAAAACTTAGTCTTATGAGCTTTAATTTTATTTTGTTAGCTACAACTCAAAGCTTATTTGGGCTTAATTAATACTTTGTTTTCAACTAGGATCCAAGACTTGTTTGGATTAGGGTTTAAGCTTTACTAGTAAAGTTTTTGGGTTAGTTTTTGTAAGTGGGTCAATTCAGCCCACAAGAGTAGATTCATTAGAGTTAATTTCTCAAAACTATTTAAACACATGTAAAGCCTAAATTTCAGCACTTTTGATGAATAATACTTATGAACTTTTCATTTTAACGTGTAAGAGAGATTCTTGCATTCTTTGGTTTTTGGATGAACTAAATCTGACTTATCAAATATTAACTGGCTTTATGGCGTCATTCAACTTTATTTCAATAATGTTGGTGTCTTGAGGCGAGTTTCTATTGTGTCACACAACTATCAGACCTCTTTTGGCTTTCTGAGATCAGATCTCAATCTTAATTGTAGGTTATGTGACCACGTGATTACAAGGTTCGCATAACTTGATCTTCAAATATAAAACAATCAGTTTATTGAATTAATAATAACTTAAATTGTTTAATTTATCTAATTTTATTTTAATTATAATTATGATTTATACTTGGACTAGCTTATTAGAAACCAAATAGATCACAATATTAAGAATTATTGGTAAAAAATTAAATTGTGGTGATTAATCAAGTATGAATTAATTATAAATAAGTTTCTGAAATTGAACACTAGAGTGTAATTAATACAATAGACTATAATTATAGACCTAAAAAATTAAGTAGAGACTTGAATATTGCATAAATTTATAAAAATTATCCTAAATAAAATATGTGATGGCATCTTAAGATATTAAGTTTTCTTATAAATAAAATGCTTTGCCTTGGATTTTTTGAAATAGGATGTAATATTGTAGTACAAATAAAGAAAAAGCTAACACTTAAGTATATCAATTCCGCTCTCCTAAAAAAATAAGATTTTTGATATAAAGATTCAAGTCACAACCCAACTTTGAAGGGTTAATCAAACAAAAAAGAATTGATCTTAAGATAATTATAACATTAAATAATATTAAATTGTCTAACAAAATCCATAAAACTCTAAAAAAAAATTAAAATTATCATTTTCACTACATTTATGTTCTTCTAGGAAACCTAACAAACTATTCATCCATTATAGTATAGTTTATTTTTTAAAAAAAATGAATTGTATATTTTAAATTATTTTACAAAGTATATATTTTTAATTTTAATTTAATAAAATCTCTATCTTTAGAATAAAAATTACCACATGTTTTTTTTATGAGATGGAAAAATCTATACAAATAAAAAAATCATATACAAGAAGAACTAAGTAATTGATAGCAGCACTTATGTGATTTACTTGCCATACAAGTGATTAATAAAATCATTATATTAACATTAACAAAAACAAAAAACAAAAAAATATGGTGTTTTTACTGTGCATTGCCTCACAAAATATTATTCATTGCAATAATATATTTTTTAATCTATGTTTTTTTTTAAAAAAAAATCATCATTACAAAACATTATTCGTTACAATGGTCTTTTTTTCTTTTTTAAAAATATTTTTTTTTATCCTTCAAAATCTGATTTATTGAAGATTGGACTTCATGATTTGTTGTAATTTTCTTTCTATGTGGTTATCTCAGTCTCATAATCCATGTCATAAGTTTGGTGGGTTAATTTGGTTGACTCAATTTTTTGTCTCTTTTTTTAATTGTTATTTTTTTCAGTTTCATCCTTTAACACTGAGTTAATTATGAATTAAACTTTATCGTTTGTTTTATTTTATTTTCTATAAGGTTATCCTAATCTCATGACCCGAGTCACGGGTTTTGCGAGTTAACTCGAGTAGACCCATGCCATTTTATTGTGTTCTTTTTTTAGATTTTTTTTTAATTTCATCATTCAACAATGAGTTTATTTGAAACTTGTTCGATTGTTTTCTATGAGGTTATCACAGTCTCATGACTAGAGTCATGGGCTTGGTAGATTAACCTAGAGTGACTTAAGTTTCTTTTTTTTTTAGTTTACTTTCTATGAGGCTATCACAATCTCATAACCTGAGTCATGAGTTTGGTTGATTAACACGAGTTGAATCGGGTTGTTTTTTGTATCCTTTTTAAAAATTGATTTTCTTTTAATTTCTTCCTTCAACACTAGGTTGATTGAGAATTAGATTTCATAATTTATTTTGATTTATTCTACATAGGGTTATCATGCCTCATAACTCAAGTTGTGAATTTGACAGGTTAATTTGAACTGGCTTGGGACATATTTTGTCCTTTTCTTAATTAATTATTTTTTCAATTTCATCTTTTAATATTGGGTTGAATGAGAATTGAGTTTCATAATTTACTTTGGTTTGCTTTATACAAGGTTATCATGGTCTCATGACCCGAGTCGCGGATTTGAAAGGTTACCTAGATCAATACATTACGTTGTTGTCTCAATTTTTTTTAAAAGGATGTTGTCTTGAGTTTTTTCAAGTTAAACTATTTTCTTATCAATTATCCTGGTTACTTTTGAACCTATCAAGTTGATCGTGCCATATTGAATCAACTACTACACAGTTAAATTTTTTTTCTACTAAAAAAAACATTAGTTACACTAAGATATTTTTTATGTTAAAAAGAAAAACCTGACCGCAGAATACCATATATGATAGTAAGATTAAATACTATGGTATAATTTTTTAAAAATAGTTGGCATGGGATAGCAGAGCTTCCAAAATTAGAAAGCCTTTTAGGCCCCGTTTGTTTGCAGGAAAGTAGTTTCTTTTTGGAAAGTGGTTTCCTTGAAAAGTGAATTCTAGGCAAGTGAATTATTTTCCGATGTTTGGTAGTGTCATGGAAAATAAGTTGGAAAACACTTTCTAATGTTTGGTTATGTTATGAAAAATGAGCTGGAAAATAGCTTATTAATGTTTTTTTTTCAAGTTTATTAAAATAATAAGGAACAAATCTTACAAATTAAAAAGTTGAATGAGAATGGAATTGAAAAAAATCTAATTTATAAATTTTCTCAAATAAAATAAATAATAATCAAAATAATAGAGATCAAATCTAACAGATAAAAAAATTAAAAGATGATGAAATTAAAATAATAATAATTACAATTTCATAAATTATTTTAAATAAAATAAGTAACAATAAAAAGAATAAAGACTAAATTTGATAGATAAAAAAATTTCAATTAAAAAAATATAAGAGAAAAGTAATAACAATTATAAAAATAATGGCCAAAGTTAATATAAAAATCAAATTAAATCAAATTTTAAGGGATGAAATTGAAAAAAAAAGATTCAAACAAAATATATAGCAATCAAAAGTTTGAGGATCAAATTTGACATAATCAGTCAATAATATGATATTTCTAAATTTTTCACAACTTCTGAAAAGTGTTTTCCGCCTAAAATAAAAGGAAAACACTTTTCTGGAAATAAAGCTAAATTTTCTGTTGACTGAAAAGTGTTTTTCGTTGATTAATTTTTCTAATGACAAATAAATACAGAAAAATTTAAAAAATAATTTTTCAGAAATCACTTAAAAAAAAATGCATCCTTAGTTTAATTTTAATTCATGGCCGGATGGACAGAGTTATTATTTGACATTATCTTAAAAGAAGAAGAAAAATAGACATTGAAGCTTGACAGGTCATCAGAACCCCGTCTTTCTGAACTTGGAATCCAGAAATGCATGCATGTATACTGTACAGCACAGCATGATTTTTGC
>Ga0307517_10008753_pt1 | contig 14478 bp, 16 predicted proteins | sample 23_EM_MG_FD_194515 | JGI IMG/M metagenome (GOLD analysis project Ga0307517, IMG submission 194515) | Populus trichocarpa ectomycorrhiza microbial communities from riparian zone in the Pacific Northwest, United States - 23_EM | ecosystem: Host-associated > Plants > Roots > Unclassified | place... | reverse complement strand
TTCGTGTAGTAGCCTTGGATTGGTTGATACCTGCCATATAATTGGGTTCCCTTTTATTCATTGGTACGCGTTGTCTTCTTCTGTTTTACTTTTCTACACATTTCCCTTTCCAACATGACGAAGAAAACTGGATATTTGAGTGGTCGGCTCACGTATTTGAATAAGTGGTTCCTTCTCTTGGATGGATTGCATGAACTTGAATTACTTGCAACCATGGCTAAAGGGATCTTTCCTTTTCTTTATTCTCCTTTTTTCCTGCTGTTTTGATTTTATTGATTACATAATCTTTTTTATTTAGGCTGAAATGCAGCGAAAACGACGACTTAGAAGAGGTGGTCCAGCTGTAAATGATAATTAACAAAAATCTAAAATATATAAATAAAATGTTATTTAGTGTTTGAGACGGTGGTTAATCAATACGTTTAAGTGCTTGGATTTCTTCTTTTTAATTTAAGGAACTTTAGACTTATGAATAGAAGCTTGAATACCTATAAAAACAGTCCTAATTGGAAGGACTTGACTCTCCGATGATAAAATCAGTATATTTATAAGAAATGTATTAAATAACTTAAATCAATAAATTATTTAATAGAGCATTGTAAAGATATTTGTTATTGAGTTTTAAGTTGGTTAATACTCTGAAATTTATATATATTTATCTTAAGAGATAAAAAGTTCTAATATTTTACTTGAATGGTTCACGGGGTATTTATACCCCCTAAACCTTGTCGTTTTCGGAGAAGAGGAGGACTAAAAAGTCTTATGCTTTCAACGACATTAATGAAAGACAAATATATCTTACATATCATTATTGAGATAGTAAATATGATAGATCTCTTAAAAGACCTTGTATACATCTATAAGTTAGACATTATAGTTTATCATGTTTTTAATACTTTTATTGTAGAGAGTCGTCCACGATCAAACATATAGCCTTAAAATTTAGTAATGTTCAAATTTTTTAGATTTGACATATTCATTAAACTCATGTTATCTTAAACTTAGTTCACAACCAGACCCAGCTAATTTGGATTTGACATGCTTACCAGATTCATTTTATTTAAAATTATTTTTATTTATAAAAATATTAACTAAAAAGTCAACTTATCAGCGATGATGATTTATGTAACCTAATTTTTTTTATCATTAAATCAGGATAATTTCAATTTCTCCATTTGTAATAATTCTAAATTAGGATGTCACACAGCAAAACATAGAAAAATAATTAATTTTTCAAGAATCAGCTTTTCATTGAAATCACTTAAAAAAATCACTTTCCAAAAAATAGGATTTGGAATATCAAAAATAATAAAAAAAAAATAATAGGATTTGGAACTGCATAATATAATTCTTAATATAATTCTGTTTAGCAAATTGTATTTCTATTATATGGACTACCAAGTATTTTCTAAATGCATGAGTGTGGACAATTTCTATTATATGGACTACAAAGAATTTTTTGAATGTAAGAAAGTGAGGTAGTTCCTGTTTTTGAATGCATTTTAATTATACAAGCATCAAATTAATTTTTTTTTTAGTATTTTTAATAATTTTGATGTTGTAATATAAAAAATAATAATAATAAATCATTTTAATATATTTTTAAATAAAAAAACTTTTAAAAAATACAACACACTATAATATAAAAATCAGAAAGACTTGCTAACGCAATTATCAAAACGAAATGAGATAAAAGAAAATACACGATTAAGGTGGTGCTATGAGCTAGAAGCACGTGGGCTTTATTGGGCTGCATGTCATGGATCACCGTGGATGTTGCGTAAAGAATTGGGTAAACTAAGCAGCTGCTTATACTTGGAATGAGAGAGATAGAGGTGAGTTTATCTAATCCCCTCCTTCATAATGTAGAAAGGATAGCCCCGTATAACAATTTCTTCATGTGTCCAGCCGCATTATATATATATATATATATATATATATATATAAAAGGAAGCAAAAACTGCCCGTACTCTATAGCATGCCAATTAAACAGTCAACAACACAAAGCTGGCAAGGATAAGAAAAATATTGAAGATTACTTGAAAGGAAAGGAATCTCAAATTCCCAGGATGTTTCAAGAGCGAGAGGTGCGGGGTTTCATGGCTTGTTTCTTGTACTGGCAACGAGAGAACCATGAATTTCATTATGTATAGGATCCACAAACGGTATTCTTACAAACCGCACAAGTAATCCACCACCAGGTTACAAGGACTCAATTTTTAGAATTTTGCCGTTTTCCCAATATTTACCTCATCTCTCTGAAGTGCAAACCCCTTGAAAAAATCACAGCTGTAAACCTACACAACAATTACAAAACTACAAGCAATCATGTACATTTACAATTAACTCTTTACGTTTCTATTTACTTCTCAATGCCCTGTTGAATATATTGTATCAAGTCATAGCCAGCAGTGGTCCACTTATTGTAGGCATCTGTGCACACGCGGATCATGAAATTGGCAGCTTCACGCTCGCTCATCTCAGGGTGAAATCTCCTGCGAAGATTTCCGATTGGGTCACCCCTACTGAAGCAAGGTAATCCACTGTCAAGCATCAACATCACAGTGTTGATTATCCCATCCATGTAGCGGCGGGCCGCCAGGTACCCCTTCACACACAAGCTGTTGACAAATGGTGGGAAACCAAACAGTCACCCTCTCAGAATCCTTGTCCATGAAAGCAGATAACAAGAGAGAATATCCAAAAACAAGCACCAATCTTACCTTACAAATTGCAACCAAGTTTCGCTCTTCATAACACCAGAGGGATCTAGTAATTGAGTCATCTCATGGCTCAGCTTGAAGTGCGCACTCTCAAAGCGCATGTTTCCACCAGGTGATGTTTCCAAGATAAAACCAAAATCAATGTGGACAAGCCTCCCCACGCTGCATTGACATGAATGGCAGTGTTAAGTTGTCAATCTTCTCTCAAAATCTTAAACCTAATATTAAATCCTAGGTTTTCAAGAACTGGTTGTATTAGCTTAAACTACAAGGTAAAATGAGCGATCAGTCAAGATAATAAATGAATAGACGAGATAAAATAAAATTAATGACTTCGTTGATTTGTGTTTGGAATTATGTTTATTTTTTTCACTTCCCCCCCTTTCCTTTCCATATTGACTAGGATTGCATGTTTATGCATGAATGAACTAACATGACTCCCCACCCATTACAATCAACAATTACTTTCCATAAAAATAGAAGAATAAAAAGATGTGTACTTGTCAAAAAGAAGATTCCCATTGTGTCTATCCTTCGGCTGAAGTAGAAGACTGGCAACTGCATAACCAGCACTGCTAATGATAAAATTCTTGCGTGCAGCTTCAAAACTGGGAGAGCCGACGGGCCCATAATCCTGTTGAAAGATCTCATACAAACCGCCATCTGTTGTTTCACCCATCTGACTTCTGCTTCGTGTTTTAGGCACAACCTGTGTGATTAAACATGGTTAGTAACATATAAGCAATACACATACAACATTACAGAAGATTCTTTTAAAACAGCGTAGATAATTTAGGATGGTAGGTTGAGCCTTGCCACATCAAAAGGGAATGGAAGGAGGACTAATATTTTGGGAAGTCTGATGTTCAGAGATTGGCTATTAGTCTTGAATTACAAAATTACCATTTCTGGAATGGCATTCCTAACTCTATATGAACATGTCTTGTTGGGACCGCATTCCACTCTAAATGGCAAACTGTACTCTTGCTCTCATTCTGCATATTGTATTGAGTTGTTTTCCAGGTAACACTGCACCAGACAAGCACAGCTAAAATAAAGGCTACAGACAAACACTCACCTCAACTATACCTCTCTCCGGGCCAGTTGGGAGGACATCATAAGGAAACAAGTAGAGATTAACTCCAACTGCTTCAAATATATCTCTAAGGAGTGCTATCACTTGAAGGGCAAGAACATCCTGTCGACAATCATCTCCTACCTTGAAAAATGGAAAATGTCAATTAAGCCATCTAATATCACGCAGCTTGAATGAGAACCAAAACATAAAACTGACAAAATTTAGTTCACAAAGGAAGACGCATTTTACTATCATCCATGCCATTTATTCCATTCAAATCCAAAAGAATTTCTGCAAGCCTCATTAAATTATGTGATCAGAAACATAACATGGCCTGAAAATGGGAAACCCCTTTAGATAAATAATACATGTGCATATGGTTCATCATGTATATGAATTTGTTAATATCAGTGTCATTGGTGGTACATTCTATAGGGGATTTTATAACTAGAGTTTTTTTGGGTCCAATAAGAAATTTAGTTGCAGTGATCTATTCACAATCATACCTTGAAAATGCAAGCTTGGGGTTTTACATCATTCCGGTCCCCACACCTATCAACCACATTAAATGTCACCATGATGGGAACTTTTGCTGCAGATTGTAAAGGTATTCCACTATCCACCCGGATACCCCTCACAAGCTTGTTAGGAGCAGTTGGTAGGTAAAGGTCTTCCCCCTCCAATTCAATTTTCTCCAACTCCCTATTGTTGCAAGCCAAAGGGCAACATCAACAGCAAGATACAAGCCATAAACAGAGTGAGCTTAGGCATTAAGGTAGCTTTGGATTACTGTCACGAGACAAAAAAGATGGAGACAATGGGGACAAAAACTTGTTTGGATAAAGACACAGATAGAGACATAAAATAAATTGGTCTCTGGAACAATTTTGGTTTGTACTTTCAACAAAGGGAGACATGTCCCCTATGTCCCCACTATCTTCATCTCTAACGTCTCGAGACAGCATCCAAATGCTACCTAAGAGATTAGGGGTATACCTCTGAATACCAGCCCGGCGTTCTTCTTTAGGAAGTGGATAAAGAACACCAGATATAGATGTAACTTTATCAAAGAAATCAAATTCCCTTCGAAACAAGTCCAGGGCCTTGGGAGTGAAACCATCAATAATATGCTGACGAACAACTGGCAACATTGCTTGAAAGGAAACATTCTGAAATAAAAGCATATATAAATCTAGTAGTTAAGCATGATGCACATGCACATGTAGCATCTCAGGAACAGCCCATATATCCTAGATATGAAAACACCCTAGATTGTACATACATCCACAAAAGGTGACACTTATCTCAAGTAATCCAATGTGACATGGAATTGTTTACATAGCAGGTTGTGATTGCAAAACTTGCTATTAATATTCACCAACCACCTGTAGTGTACTGTGTTTTAGCATATGTATATACATTTTCCTAATGCCAAAAACCTCTTGACACACTGCACCATTAAGACCAGGCTCCTCATAAACCAAATATGACAAATACACACATACAGTAAGGGAGCGGTGTAAGGTGGTATCTCTCAAGCCTTTCCTCTGATCCCTTTCATATATTGTGGAACTCTTGTATTCTACTGGGTCAAATGAACAAAATGCGAACTAATAAACTTATATCCCACTTGGGACACATGCCTAACCTTCCATATAAAGTATCCATGCATAAAGGGGCCATTACTATTCACAGTTTCTGTGGTGTCAAGAGTAATGCTTAGATTATGTCTAAAGGGAAGAGTTCTGGTTGACTAAAAGTAAAACCTATATATACCTTTCCAGAAGAAGCTTCCTTTGATTCTGATGTAAACGTTTCACCCTGCCATGCATAAGAAACTCACGACTTATAGAAACCCAGAGAAGAGAATATAAGACTATTATATGTTAGTAACTAGCAGACATTTTAGCCACACAAATCTATGAATCTTTCCACACCTGCAAATTCCATATCAGAATATGGGCAAATACATCACTTCTATGAGCTGCTCTGAGTAAATATCCTTCTACTAACCTCTGCAAAAATAATATAAGCACAGATCCAGTGAACATGAAGATGCTTGCAGATTTGCGGTGGCAGTATTAAAATCTCATTCTCAAGAAAGGACTAGTATGTAATCCCTGTCTCAATTCTGGAGCTTTATAAGGTTAAATAGACAAACTAGACCCTACTGATCCAACTCCCCATCAACCTGATTGTCCACAATTCCACTAGTATAGATGAGAGGTTACAATGAGTAAGAGGCTAAAGGTCGGTGTGGATAAAAGATGTTTACAAAAGAAGTTTTTCCCCTTTTAAAAAAATAAAAATAAAATTTTCCCTTGGTTTGCTTGTCTCATGCAACATAAATCGATAAGAACTATACAGGTTCGAATTGATTTGATATGCCATCCTCCACCTCACCAGAACCCCTCTTTTAGTATAAGGTTAGGGCTTCCCCAATCAAGCCTGAACTGAAAAATTAAAATAAACCCAAATGGCAAGATTCATCAGATAACCCACCCCGTCATCATATCGCAAAGACTGCACTAGCTGAGGCATAAAGAAGGTCACTCGTTCTGGAGGATAAGACTCCAAAACTCTAAGAACATATGCCATCACACGTGGATGACCCTTGTATGCAGGAGTCAGGAACTCGAGTGCTTGTGTGATTGAACAAGCAGCCCAGTGAGGCAGTTGTTGCAAAAGCACTGAATCTTCATCAACAGCCTTTGGGGTGACAAAACATGGCAATGCTTCAGGTATGCAGCGGAGGTCCAAAATATGTGACTGCAATGGAAACACCAGAAAAATTAAAGATGGCTGGCATCACCAAAGGGCAACATAAATCATTCCCATTCCAACTTTCCACAAAACTAAAGAAGAATATCCTTGCTTATAGATGATATTTACAAACAAAATTATTAGAGTAATTTAGAGTTAGGCAAGGATAATCGCCAAATTTTTTTTATCAAAAAAAGATAAAAGATCACATTTCTTCATCACTCTTTATCAAATCAATGGTTTTGAATTAGCCAGGGGCACTGAGTTTTAACTTCAAATTAAAACAACAAATAAGGCCATTTCAGTGGTGTCAAGAGGTGTTGAGGCGCTTGCCTAGGCGCTCCAGCAAGGCCACAACACCTTTATTAGCCTTGAACGATGAATTTCAATGAAGCATTGCCTAAGCGAGCGCCTCGTGAGTGGGCGTTAGGCATTAAAGAGAGTGCCTGGTTGAAATACTTCTTTTTCTGTTGGATTTTTCTTTTTTTCTTTTTTCTTTTTAATTGATTTATGTTTTGACCTATTTGTCCATTTTTTAATTTACCACAAGAAACAAATTAGGGGTATTTTTATAAAAAACAAAGATTAGGGTAAAAAAATAATAAAAAATCATTAATGTGGGAGATAAGGACACTTGAAGAGAAACACCAACCACACTTTATGTTGAACAGAGTCAAAGAACAACAACACAAGTACAGAACAAGAAAGCATGGATGAAGATGTTTTTAAAGATTAATGAATAACGATGATGATATATAAGTTTGCTTTTTAATTTATTTGACTACTTTAAATTATCTTATTTTGTTTTAAGGGTGAAAAATATAACTTTATATGACTATGTTAAGCTATTTTATATTTCCTTTTGATTTTCTAATGATCTAATCTTAATTGGGAAGATATATATTTTAGATTTATATAATATAATATTATACATATTATATTTTTTAATCTATAGCATATCGCCTTGGTTCATTCAGGCAAGCGCTTAGGCGTGCGCCTAGTGCCTCGAGCATTTTACAGGCCTGGCGCCTTTTCACTCCTTTTGCCTTTGACAACACTGGACCATTTCAACCCAACTTAGCTGATACAAGCTTAGCATGCTCCAATCCAAAGAGGCAAAACACTTTTACACCAAGGTATCAAAAAGGATGCATGACAATGAAATGCTACAAAAAAATGAATGCGATGATATCAACCTTACACTAGAGCACCTAATAAACAAGAGATGCAAACTAATTCTACTATCAATTGCTGAACTTGCCCCTGGTCTTGGGTTTGTTAAATTTGTATGGTTATTAAATGATAAAAGGTTCAACTCATCACTGATAATTAAAGGATACTTTAAGCAAAAAAAAAACATTGTTGTTTGAGTCATGTTTTAGGATCTAGACTTCAAATTTATATATCAAAGGAAATCATGATGTTTTTATGGGCAAAAATCCTAAATAAAATCAAATACCCATGGACAGTAGAAGAATAGAAGAGATTCAGGAGGGAAAAAATGAATCAGGTTCTACCCAAAAATGAACAAGAAGAAAAAAGAACAAAAGAATAAGAAAGAACAAACAAATTATTGCCAAACAAGACAAAAACAAGATGCTATAAAAAAACAGAAGATCTAAAAAACATCAATGATACTTCAAAATGAAAGAAATTCAACAATAACTAGAACATTAGGAAAAATGTAAAACTAAAAACAAGATACCATAAAAATACCGAAGATCACTTTAGCAAAAATGTAAATAAAGCAAGTGCAGCAGAACAGAAATCCCCTTCTGCAAGCACAGCTTAAAAAATTTAAATATTCTTGTTTCCGGTATTTATATAATATCTCCACTTCATAGTCTATGAAAATGATAGCAGATCATTTAGTGGCACAGAATTAAACATGAAGTCTCTTACTTTCCGCTTTCCAATGGTTCAAATTGATTTTTAACTAGTTCCCAATAAGCTTTTATACTTCCACACTCCATAACAACCATTCAAAAGATGATTTTCCTAAATGATATAATCTTCTAACCAACAATTAAATTACAAATGTTAATTCTTATTCAGGTGTTTCATATCATCAGTTCCTTGCAATTTTACACCCCTGCTAATAAAGATATGGCAATACATACCTGAACTAGTTGAGTTACTTCAGCTTTCAGATTAGTATTTGTTGGGAACCTCGAGACCAAGCATAAGGCAATCCTTGGATCCACAGAGAAGGCAGTCCTAGCATATTCAATCCATTTCTCTGAGCTGATTTTTGGCCAAGATGTATTTTCCCTTAAATGGAAACACAAAAGGAGTCAAGATCTTAAGAAACTAATGGCATGCCTTATGATGAAAAAAACTCCATGAAAGTCAGTATAAGAACATCTTCAAAAACTAGGCAACAGAATATGAATTTATTGCATAGAATTGTGAAGGTTTACTTAGAGTTAGTAGGTTGTGCCCAAACTTCAAGCCTATCAGCTTCATTCTGGCATAGCATTAAAAGAAGCTGCCTCCGTTTTTCTCTTCCTGCAGCATAGTTCTCCATCTGGCCCCATACAGGGTGATACTGATCATTCTGTAATCACTTCTTTTTATTAATCCACTAATACAATACAAAGGCAAGCTCCGAGATTCAAACAACTATTGAAGCTGCCCCCAACACACAAAAAAAAGGTCATATATTGTATCTCCACCTTTCTGTATTAGGAAATCCACAAAAGGTTATCCAAAATGGTTTACATATAGGATTACATCAGTTTACTAGATTATTTGAAAAATGGAATAAAGTGTTTTTGAAGTGCCTGGAACTTCCACTTCAGTAGATGGATGTGAAAAAAGCACATACATTTAGGACCATAGGATAGTGATAAAAAAATTGGATGAGGATCTATACAAGTATTAAAATGTGGAAGAAGTATGTCTTAGATCTATGCATGGCGATTGATTCCACATGCAACAAATGCAATAATCTTACCATATCAACCGAATAAGTCCCATTCTCATGCCCCCTTCCTCTTGCATCAGACTGACCATCATTAGAAATATAGTGAACAAATAGGGAGACAGATTGAGCCTCACTATGGGCAAAATTCACATTGTTTGCATCAAACCATTCAGGCTCAAAAGCAAACCAACCCAAACAGGCCCTGAAACATGCACCAAACATGATTTTCAATCCTCAAATGACGCAACACTTAAAGCATTTAATCATCATCAATAAAGAACTTTGAAACCAAACCAATAGTGCTCCCAAGCCAACCTAGTTAACTCAGGCATTGGAGGTGTCTAACAGAACCACAAAAATATTGGCTAAGCAGCAATGCAACAGATAAGGCCACTAACAAAGTAACTGAGAATACCATCCTCATCGACATTTCCTTTTGCAGGAAAATAACCAGCACATTGACCTACTTCAATAGTTTTCCAAATCCCCTACCCCGACCAACACACAGGCACACAAAAAAATAAAACAATCATAGAGACCCCAATCCTCAGTCACCAAAAGATTCCATTTTCAGATTATTTCATTCTTTTCACTTTTCAGTACTTTTTCTTTTTTCCTTTTTTTAATTTTTTTATTAGCAGATTATTTCAAATATATGATACAACTTTCTTCTTTCAGTTACTTGGGGGCTGAGTAAACAGTCATTGAAGCATAAAGAGAATATGCAGCAAATTTGAAGTGTAGTCAATGGAAGTGACCTATAAATACGATCTTCCAGCAGTTGAAGCCCTGTTTTGAAATTCTGCAAATTGCCTTGGGAATGACATGAACAGAACTTGAGACCAAGAAGCATGATGGTGAAAAAAGTGCCAGTAGCTGCGGGATGGCATGAAAAGTTCCAGGGAGATTTGGTTGTCCCCTGCAACAACCGGCCAAGAAGCAAGAGTTGCTCAACACTATTGTGTCGAACTACCTGTACAACACCAAACCACACAATATTTTAATGGAATAAGAAAACTATTTGCTTATTGCTGCAAAACAAATACAACTAATATCTAAATTTAATGTTAGTATCTAACTCTAATGTGCAAACTCCTGCATGTGAATACTGAATACCACTAAAAAACACATTATCCCACCTAGAATGCATTCCAATAAATACAAAAGAATGAAAACTGATAACAGAATATGTAACTGCCAATTATAAATAATTCCTAACCTCAAAACGGTCAATGAAGAATCCAACCCATATTCTATGCGCCATTATTTGTTCGACAGGATCAATTTCAGGCTGCGATTCAGGTTCCCCGGGGGCTAGCTGAGGTCTCAGTTTTGCAGCTGGTCCAGAATACTTCACTTCATGAGCAAAAACTCCTCGTTTCGTATCAATTGTCCATAACCAGGCATCCACTAGCTCTGCAAGCACAAGAGAACCGAGTTGCGGAGCTGCAGAAACCAACCAAGTCCAAATGAAAACACCAGTTTCCATCGAATCAGGTGTAGAAATATACGCTGGACACCAGCAAAGAAGACGTAGAAGTTGAGCAAAGCCTTCTACGTTTGATTTTGACTCAGAAGCCTAGCACCAAAGAATAAATCAAACAGATGAAAAAGAAAAGGTAAGACCCAAAAGTAGTTGAGCTTAACAGCAAGGAAATCAATGACAAGATGGGGAGCATCATTTTACCAGATTTGAGAGAAGAAATGCAGTGGCCTGAGAACATGTATCACGAAACTGTGACTTGTCCACTTCCCCACCTTTTTCTGCAATACTGACAAATTGCTGAAGAAGATGCACAAACTTATTAAGTAGCATCTCATTAAATGCATCATCCTCGGCTGGTGGTTGTTGAGAAAATGCTCCAGATATCAACCTTTGAAGACCACCACCAAAACCTGTTGGTGTGCCACCAGATTGAAATCCACCAATGCTATTATACAACCTTCTCATGCCTGCAATTTCTCCAGTATGGTTGCACTTAACTGTTGCACTGACGATACCAATACTGAGCACCTCCAAGTTGAAAGCTTCCGTCGATTTGAAGTTTGCTCCTGAAGCAGCTGCTGCAGCAGCCATGACTGCAGGAATGTTAGCTGTTCGTATGCCAGTCCAATCATTTTTACCATTCCCAATCTGTATCTCAGTTAAAAGAGAAACAACATCAGTTGTATGTTGCGTTCTCTGCCACGTATTTGCCTTGCAAAGCTTTTCCTAGTGTTTGGAACCACAAACAAAGGAACAAAAACCCATCAGAAAACGAAATAAACACAAGTAATTTTAATGAAAAGTGGAAACTCTATAAAATAAACAAGATCATCCTGGTCAAACATCAAGAAGCTTAATTTCCATAAAAATATTCAAAAGGATTTACAATGAAATGCAGAACTAAACAAAATTCCAGTAAGTCAAAGAAAGATGTACTTGTAATTCATAGGCAGCTTATATAAAAAACCAGTAGGTCACCCAAAATAGGGAGGGGACCATCCAAACTGAGTGCATCTTAAAAAAAAATGTGACTACATCTGAAATTCACACTTTACTCCAAGCAAATCTTTGATAATTATTGAGATACCAAATGTTTATCATCAAAATATATAACCATTGAGAAAACAGATTAATAATTGATCATTGCCAACTGTCAATACTATAGAAGGGAAACTTCTGTTTCGCATAACCGCATAACCATTTGACTAGTATAAGACCTTGTTTAAATGAAGCATGACACAAGCATACAAGAGAGCATGCATGATTCTGACTAAATTGCAAGAAATATCAGAAAAAACTCGAGCACAACAGCTATGTCACAGACATTCACATAGCAATTAAAGAAATCAAAATCAACTTCATCTGATTGTGGAAATATTGTAAAACCAACCTGAAGCAGACCTTGGCTAGTGCATGGAGCATATGAAAGTGATATGCTGATCCATTCCCTCACAATCCTTTGGTACAAAGAACGAATAGACGCTATCAAAGCAGGATCATTAATAACTGTAGAAGGTGAGTCGTTGTGAACTGAAAATAGCAGGGAGTCTAAACAAGATGAATTCCACAAAACCTGCATATATGTAGTTCCATTTCTTCCATATAAGATGAGGGAAGTTGTGGATCACAGGAAAAAAGGAAAAAAAGACAATCTAATGCAAACAGCATTACTGAACAACATACCTGAGGAAACTTATCTCTAAGCTGAGTCAGCAAGCTTACAGAAATATCTCGAATGTGTTCCTCCCTCTGAGACATGCTTTTTATAAGAAAGCAGGCATGGGAGAAAAGAGTTGATTCTCTAACATTGGCTTCATTGCCTGTTTCAGTTATTCGATCTTCCTGAAACCATATCAAAGCATTAATGATGTTCACAATGTGATAAGAGGGGAAGAAAGCAGTAAGCAAAAATCATATTACAAGGTAAAGGTACCATTTCTATATCTACTACAAAGAACAGTCTCAGTGAAACAAGAAATCAAAAGTCACTTAGTGTCACACGTGAAAATCATCCACGGCTATAGTAGCAAATTTGTTTCATTTTAAACAAAGTATGAGAACAAATATGATATCACTAGTTGTCTCACTGAAGTGAAGTCCTGGGAGGAAGAATTATAGGGATTATAATTGGCACTTTACAGAGAAGATACACGGGTGCATTATTACAAAATTTACACCTTCCATGCAAGAAATAAGCACTATAGGGAAGAATCAACTTTCCCTGCATGAGTAGAAATACAAATGGAAGGGCATTGCCAGAGAAAGGCTTTAAATGGAATGAATTGAAAAATACCAGCCAGAATACTGCTGCTTCAAACGCCCTATGAACAATAGCTGTTAAACATTGGAACACAGCCGGTATGAGATTTGGAGTTTTTAGATACTCAAAGACACAGCTGAAGGAACTTCTAGAAGCACTCAAACTAGCAACACCATTAAGGATGCCGCCATTGCTGCTGAAGCGTATTATCTCCAAAAATGCTACAGCAAGAAGATAGGTTGCCTTCACACCTGTAAAACCAATGTGCAAACAACACACATGATTGGGACACCAAAATTAAAGCTGACTTGAAAATTTATATTTCATTAACATTAACAAGGAAGATTCCACCAAATAAGGTCCTTAAACAACCAAATTTTCAAGGTGACTAAAGAAAGATGCATAAAGATGAAAACAATTAAACACCACCAGAATCACAAATTTAAAGTGCAACAACATGCTAAGAAATCTATAGAACCTGAAATTGTGCTCATAGCTGCAATATCAACTCTGCCACCTAGAGCAGCTGAAAGAGCAGATCTTTGGGTTGAAGCTGCTTTCTCATTGCCACTGGCCCGACGACTTCCAGGATTGTGAAGGGCATTGAGTTCCAATTCATCTTCAAGCCATTTTACTGAGCTAACAACCTGGAGAGATACACAATTATGTCAAACTCAAGTAAGTGTAAAATCCATAGAAATGCTCTCTAAAATAGTTAGAGTTGGAGTGATATAATTAAGAACGAATGTAAAGCAGGCCAATTCAAAAGGCAGAACTTCTTAAGTAATCCAAAATCAATTAAGATATTAAGGAAGGCAATACTTTAGAGTGCAAAAGCATATATAGCAAAAAGATTCTAGTTTGATAGTGAAAAGGAAACCACTTCAAGTTATCGGTTTTATATTTAATCCATAAATGCCCAGTATATAGTAATTGACACACTAAACACCTTACCATCAAAATGATGATCTTAACCCAATTTCTTACGAGTCTCAGATTACTACAATCTACAAGACAAACAAAAAATTGATCTTCTTGTACAGTTAATATTAAACATGGGTCATCCTGCAGGACAAAAGTCCTATTATTAAAGCTGGCATGGTGATAAAGAAGAAACATATGCATGAAAGAAGAGAGAAATACTGACAGACTAACAACCTCCCTAATTTGAACAAATAGTAAACCCATTCATCAGGGGCTCTCCTGATACACCCCCCCCCCCGGGGGGGAGATAGGGGGGGG
>Ga0307517_10008752_pt1 | contig 14480 bp, 4 predicted proteins | sample 23_EM_MG_FD_194515 | JGI IMG/M metagenome (GOLD analysis project Ga0307517, IMG submission 194515) | Populus trichocarpa ectomycorrhiza microbial communities from riparian zone in the Pacific Northwest, United States - 23_EM | ecosystem: Host-associated > Plants > Roots > Unclassified | place... | reverse complement strand
AAAAAATAAAGACAAATGAAACTGAATGAATAAACTCACGCCTTAAAAAATTATTATGCAAGGCCGAACACATCAGCAATATTATTTAAAAATAAATATTTTTTATTTTAAAAAATAAATTTTATATGTATAAAACAAAAAAAAAATTAATTAGAATAATATCTTGAAAAATTAAACACAAACAAGACAATTCAAGAAAAACTTATATTAAAAAAAAACATGCAAAACCCGTGACCTAGGCTATGAGATTGAGATAAACTCATAGAAAAGATATTAAAGATAATCACAAAACCAATATTAAAAAAAAAACTAATGTAGAACGATAAAATCATAGGAAGTCAAATCTCCAACAAATCAAATGTTGAAAGAATGAAACCAGAAATAAAATCAATTATACAAAGAGATCCAAATAAGAATGAGGGTGAAAGTAAAATACAAAAAAAAGCCCAATAATTAGAGGGCGAATAAAAATTTTCAATTAGATGGTTAAATTGAATTGAAAAATAAAATGATTATCAAACTAGAAAAAATAAAACAACAAAAACTCTGATTGAATGGTAAAATTAAAAGCCAAAAAATCTTCAACATAAGAGCCAAGGAAAAAAATTAAAAATAAAAAAGGATCGAATGAAAAAAAAAAACATATAAGAAATTGAAATTAAAGAACTAAATTAAAAAAAAAAACTTACATAAAAGGAACAAAAACGAAATAAGAAATTAAAAGAATGAGGATTTGAATAAAAAAAAAAACATATGAGAAATTATAATTGAATGATTAAATTTTTTTAAAAAAAAAATTCTATAAAAAAAATAATAATGAAATAAAAAACCAAAAGAATAATGATATAAAATGGAAAAAAATATATAAAGAAGACATTAGTGTCCTTGACCTGTCAAGAGATAGAGAAGGGAAAAAAAAAAAAACCACTAGTGATAATAACCGACCACTATACATCATTACGCATCAAACCCTGTTAAAAATAATATAATGGTGCATCTAAACTATATTTATTGCTATAGTGAAACTCCCACGCCCTTTAAAGTTTATGTTAATAAAAGCTCACATTGAGATCATGTTGAGGAAAAGTGCAAGTCTTATGGAGTATTTAGGAGTGAGTTTTAACTTGTTTTTCGTTAAAATTTAAAAAAGAAAATTGAATTAACTTTTTTTTGTTTTAAAATCATTTTGATGTTAAAAATAATCTTTTTCTAAAATATATTTTTTCTATGATTTTTCAAATAAAATTTACTTTAAAAACCAACCATTATTACATTTCTAAACAGCAAATTATTCCAAATTTCCAATTGAACATGCGGATAGCCCAAAGTCCAGGCTAGATTCAAGCCAATAAAAGCTGCCCACGTCTCTGCTTTAACTGAAGAACAGACTCCCAAGTTAACTGAAAATCCATGAATTGAGTTGCATCAATCATCCCTAATAATCCACCTCCGCTAGCTAAAACGGGGTTCCCTTTTTGCAGCACCATCCGTATTGACCTTAATCCACCCAGCTCTAGGACAAGTCCACCCAATTAGTCGTTCTTCTCTCTTCGCCACTGACTTCGAACAACAAATCTCAGTCTGAGCGTTCTCATTGTCATTCACTTACGCACGGATTTCCTGCACATTTATTTTAGATATTTTTCATGATTTTTTTATTATTTTCCAAATAATATAATTTTTTTATATTCAAGAGTTTCTTAACAATGTAAAATATTAAATTATTTTTCACATTTTCATATTTATTTAATGTCATAAATTTATTTTTTATTATAAATCAAATATAAAACATTTCCTTTTTAGTTAAAATGCTTAAATTTTTTATGATACTTTTAATCTCAATAAAATAAAATTTAAAATTTAAAATTATATTAGAAAATACAAAATATTAAAATGAGTGTTATAAATTTAATTTTTTATGAGAAATATTTTTTTATTTTTTATTTTTTCAGTGGAAAAATTATTCCCGGTTTTTAATATATGAACATATTTTTTATTTTTTTAAATAATGAAATTAAATAAAAAATAAAAAATGGAAAAGCAAAATAATTTTATGTTTTCGAAAAGACCCCAAGCGACCGTCATTGTAAAGTTGAAAGGATATCCTACCTTCCTCCAATAAAGATAAGGTCCAATGACATATTAATTTTAAAAGAAGTAACATTAGAGTTATATTTTACAAATACCTTCTAATTTTTTTTATATATATAATTTTGATGCATAAATAAATTATTAATTTATATATCAAATGGAATCTATGTGTTTTTTAAAATGTATTATCTTATAAATTTGGAAAATTATTAATTTATTATATTAGTTCCAACTCAGAACCAATAAAAATATACTAGTTATTTGAGATTATTAATTTATTGGGTATTAATTTATCAAGATTACAGTAGTTATATTGTAGTGGGATAAAAAATTGTTTAATTTAAATGTACCCTGCCCCTGCCCCTGCCCCTGCTTTTTTTTTTTAGTGAAATTGAATTATATGGATTATTTGTTATTATTATTTTAAGTAAAAGCCATATTATACAAAATGAGAAAACAATCATGAGGGCATAGTTTTAAAACCGGAGTAAATTCGGGATCAGGTCCGGGACTCGGGTCAACCCGGTTGACCCAAATGAACTAAAAACACTATTTTCAGTTGGCGTATATAATAAGGAGAGGAGTCGTCCTGAACTGACACGCGAGCACCACTCCCTTTCTCATTTTATTTCTTGTGGCCACTACTCACTCCACTTCTCTCAAATCTCAGGTCTTCTCTCTCTCGCTCTCATCCTCTCCCTGTTAATTTATGTTTGGTTGCCGAGAAAATACAAAATCAAAAAGAAAAACTTAGGATAACTTTTTTTTCCACAGCTTCTTAATTTCTCTCACTCTTTTATCTTCTCTTAATCGATGAAATGAATAATCATTTCGATTCGATTTGATATCTCTCTTTTGCAGGTAGATCATTCTAGAAGATCTCTTTTATTTTTCTCTCCTTCTCTCGCTCGCTACCAGATTATCGAGGTAGTGATGAAAAAATACGGTTTTGCACATGTAGGTCTTGTGCGATCTTAATTTGTTTACTTAAATCTCTAGTTTATTTTGTTTAATTTGATCTTAATTGAATCCCATTTTGGTTTTCCTGTTCTTGTTCTTGTGTAGTGGAAATGATCACTACGTGAAGAATCAATCAACAGCTTTAAAAATAAACCCGGTTCTCATCCGGGTTTCACTAGGTCGATCGGATTTTGCCACGCTAAATTCTCAGGTCGTCTTTGTGTTAATCTAGACCGGTTCAGGCTCTAGGTCACCCGGGTTCAGAATCAACCTGTCTGGATCGGATTTTAAAACCATGCACGATTACGATGGATGAGATTGGACGGAGAATAGAAAGGGGAGGATCGATTGATGAGGTAAAGAAAAAGAATATCAATGGCTGAAGTATAAATAAAAAAAATTAAGATTACATTACACCTAGATTCCATAGTTTTAAAACCCGTACGACAGGTTAACTTGAAATCTTGATATGTGAGAATTGAGCTGGATTTAAAAAAAAAAAAGTTAATAACCCGGTTGATTTTGTTGATCCGGTAAGATCTGGTAAAACTTCAGTTACGACCATTATTTATTTTTTAACCAAAACGATATCATTTTGATTTATAAAAAAATTGGGGTTGACTCGGGTAAAACTTGCGACCTAGACCTTGAACCAGGTCGACCACCGGGCTGAATTTAAAAACTCTGTTAGACACACTAAAACACGTAATCCCTTTTCACTTGGAGTTTGTGATAATAGTATGCCAAAAGTACTACTATATTTTTGTCTTGTGTTACGAGTCAGATTAATTTTTTAAAACATAAAAATAGTGTAAAAACATTTAAAAATAATTACTAATAAAAACACTTGATACATGTTATCCGATAACTTGTGAAATACAAAACAACTTTTTTTTATTGTAAAATATATAAACAATGACATAATGGATTGATTTAGTCAACCTTAATTAAATCATCCAATATGTAACCCATATAATGAGAAATGAAAGCAAATTGAAAAAAAAAAAAATTAAAGTCGGTCTTTCAAACCAGTGACCCAAGTAATGAGAATAGGATAACCTTGCAGAAAACAACTTGAAAAAAAATTACAAATTAAATTTCCAAACCAACCAAATTTTAAGGAGTGAAATTGTAAAAAATAAATTTAAAAAAAGCGATGAAAAAAAGAAACCATGTCAAACTGGCTAACCCGCCAAGCCTATAACCCAAGTCATGAGACCATGATAACTTCGTATAAAGGAAAGAGAAAAAAAATTATAAAGCATAATCCCCAACTAACTTTGTATTGAAGGATGGATATGAAAAAAATCAATTTTAAAAAATGACCTAAAAAACATAAGTCAATCTAGGCTAACATTCCAAAATTATGACCTAGGTTATGAGTTTTGAATTACCTCATAAAAGGAGAACCAGAAACAACCATGAAGTCCAATTCTCAGTAAACCTAATAATGAAGGATGAAATTAAAGAAAAATCCAACACAAAATAAATATCAATCAAAATAATGAGGATGAGATTTGACATAAAAAAAGTAGGACACCTTGTAATTTTAGAGAGAATTTGTGTGGAAAAAAGGAGAGGGGAGAGATAAGAGAGAGGAGAAGAAAAAAGATAAAGGGAGACCCACACACCACCCACATGTACACGCACTGCATCACCAATAAGGGCTTACCGAGATGAGTCAAACACTACAAAAGAAGGTGGCATTCCACCACCATATGACGTTGCACGTGCTACTTGAGGGCAACGACATCTTTTACACGTTGGCGCGTGCAATGCAAGTAGTAGCATTTTATACATTACTCATTTACCTCAATCTTGTAATTATTATTATTATTATTTTTTAAATTTGATCTTTTAAGCCTTAATTGCTTGAGATCAATAAAATCTAATTTAATTTTGCAAAATCAAACATCAACAACGCCTTAAATGTTTCCTTCATATCACAAATTCCTCTTATCCAGGAAACAAAAAAAAAAACGTTTAAGTTCCATCTAAAATAAATTAAATTTTAATAGATCAAAATGAAAAGAAAAAAATTAAGATAAAAAAAAAGGGGATGGCCTTTTCTCTGGCCGTGCAATTAAGTCCTTGATTCTTTTAAGAAAAAAGGGTTGAACATTTATCGATTGTTCAATTTGATTTTCATAGCTTTAATTATTTTAAATCAAAACAATTTCATTTAATTTTGGCAAACCAAGTGCTATTTTTTTCTCTCAACATTCCAGAACCTCACCCTAAGTCAATCAAAGCAAAATATCAAGTTCGGTCCCAATTAAACCCAATTTGAAAAGATGACATTAAAGAGCCAAAAAAAAAAAAAAACTTGAGTGACAAAAAAAGAAGAAGCTAACACTGTTACAATTTATAGTAACTTTATGTCTGAGTGAACAATATTTCCCCTTTTTATTTTAGTTTTTTTTTTTTTTGTAATGGACGGTACTATTCAAGAAATAATGTCATTTTCTTTTAATTGATTATTGTTCAATTTTATCCTCTCAAATTATGTTAGCAACATTTTAAATGTTGCTATTTGTTTCTTTTTACATACATTCATGTATAGACAATATCTTTAAAAATTATGAAGTCTAATTTTTTAATACTTGTATGAGAAAGAATTTAAAGTGATAAATAAAAAAATGAAATAACTAGGACAAAAAAAAGGCCAACTGCTAAATTGAGGCGAAAACTTGAGTTTGATCCCTGAAGTTTTAATTTTTCATATTTTATTTGGTCTTTTTATTTTTTATTTTACATTTTGATCCTAAACTTTTATTTCTATCATGTTTTAAGTCTCTGCATGTTATGAAAGTATAGAGAAAGTCATCAAAAAATAAAAAATGAGCGAGAATAGGATTGGTCGGCCACTTTCTGACAATAGATAAAGTTGATTTTGATGTCAATGAGATTGTTTTGAAGTGTTGAGTTCAATGAAAGTAATTTGAAACTTCATATTTCAGGAAAAAAAAATAGATTAAAGCTAAAAAATTGTTTTTTTTTATTTTTTTATCTAGTCTAATTTTTTTATTTTTTTACTAGTTCGATGTATTTCATGATTAAAAATAGCTTTACTTAGGTTAGTAGAATGTATTTTTAGGTGTTTTAATGAGAAAACAAATTTGAAATTGTTTTTTTTTTTATCAAAAACCCAAAATCAACCTTCGCCAGGCCGAAATTTGAACCAAATCATGACAAGTCGCCTTCCTAAATAGATAATACGTTATTCATTTTATTAAAAAAAACATTAAAATTGATGATGTGTCATTCATCCATTAAGTCACATGCTTGGTCCAAGACACGTACTGACTTTTTTTTTTTTAGACCAAGCAAAGACCAAGCACGTGATTCCATCCTCCTAAGCCCAACCCTTGGCTTCTTTTTATATTACCCTTGTTTTTTAAAAGGATATTTTTAATTTTGAATAAAATTTACTATAAATAAATAAAATTAAAATAATATTTAAAATGTTATCTAATTTTGTTATAGCTTTCAAATAAGATAATTTTTTTTATGATAATATTAACCTAATATATAAATATTATAAAAAAGCATTCTCATAAATGTTAAATGAGAATGATATATATATATATATATATATATTATTTTTATTGTAATTTTTTACACATGTTTTTTCAGATTAACTATTCTTTTATTTTTTCTCCATCGTGTACAAAATGATAATCGACAGTGAAAGGCTCCCCCGTTTTTTTATGTATATATCAATGAAAGTTAATGTATACTTTTTCATACGTGATTATACACTGATCGCAAGGAACAAATTGTTTTAAATTGTGAAAAAAAATCATTCTCATATAAAAAAAATAAAAAAGTATATTATATAAAATAATTTGAAAAAAATCAAAAGATAGACCCCTCATATTATTGGGTGATTGTATCATTATAGTAATGTTTAATTATTGTTCTTGATAATAAAGATGAAGATAGTGGAAATAGATGAGATAAGACTGAAAAAAAAATAATAATTATGTTTGATAATTATATACAAAACATAATGATTATCTATGTATTCAATTTTGTTATGATGAATAACATATAATATGATATAAAAATATATATTTATTTTATATAAAAAAAAATTAAAAAAAATTATGATATTTAATTTTTAATCGATACAATATTAAAAAATAAAATAAAAAAAAATAATTAAAAAAAATCTAAAAATCAATATAAGCCAACCTCAATCAACTTTCGAAACCCATTTTGAAGATATTTTTATAAAAAATAAATTATAAAATCTAATTTTTAATAAATTAAATATTAAAAAATAATATATAAAAAAAAAAAACAGAGTGAAGCAGACTAATCTAAACCCAAAAACCGGATATTAAAGAATATTTTTATATTGCTCAGCCATTTTTTCCAGGGAAGAAAAATCTAATAAGAATATTAAAGAAACAAAGGTAATTAAAGGTGTCTGTCTCAGACGATAAAGACAGGCTACGAAGATAGGCTCTAAAGCACACAGCCCATCATAACAAACCTACATGTTTGTGTGTGTGTGTGTGTACGTGTATATATGTGTGTGGACTTTGACGGGTGTTGTAGTACATGAAGGGTCAGCAACCAAATTCCCAATAAGATATTGACACCTGTTAGCTGACAGATTAAAGAATTAGGCCTTGGTTTTGGCTCAAACCAAGGAGGTAAAATCCAAAGACTGAAAAGAGAATCACCATCACTAGCACATCGACTGAGATCTATTTATTTAGACATCCATCTCAATCTTTGAAGATCTTTTCTCAACGTACCTAGAAACTCTGTGGCAGAGCCTCGCAGTCGCAGGCAGAGGAGGGGAGGAGGAGATCTTCCATTTCTGAGCAAGAATTTTGTTTCAGCGGAGTAAAAAAGAGGACGCAATTATGTGGAAGAAACCATTTCCTTTATGAGGAAAGAATACGACTCCACATGCAAGTCCTGTCATGTGTGCCTGAAAGGGTCAAATGGGGCTCGACAAAACACTTCAACCTGGGCTTTTCACATATTAAAAGTAATGCATTGTGCCTTTGAATTTCCTCCTCCCTTTTTTTTTTTTAAAAAAATTTTCTTCTCCATTTAATGTCGTGCCTCTGCGGTTGGTAAGTTAATTTTAATGTTCATTTAATATTTTTCAAAGGATGTTGCTGTTTAAAATATCAACAGGCTTTTGAATAAACCGTGTTATTTTATAATTTTTTCCCTCAACTATACTCCTTCTTTAATGTTTTTTTTTTTAAAAATCAAAATAGTTATTGCTTTGCCTTTCTGATTATACAACAAATCTGCTGTCCAGCAGTAAATCCTCTTTCAGCCTCATTCATTGTCCATTTATGGATCTTGAAAGATCATCTCTCTCTCTCATTGCACAATTGCTCTCAGTTTTTTTCTTGTCAGCAAAAGACTTAATTCAAATCCTCCATGATAGAGTTCAGGAAGAAAGTAAAAATGTCCCAACAAAACCTCCTGTAAATCACTCAAGTCCCCGACCCTTCACCACCCCACTTGGACCCATCTCTGATCTTCTCCAGCTCAAAACTCCAAACCCCTTTTTGTTTTTTTTTCCTCTCTCTCTCTCTCTCTCTCTCTCTCTCTACCTTGCTGTTTTCCTTGTACTTGTATATATATATATATCTTGGCTAACCAAGCTCTCCACATCTCAAAACCCTTCCTTTCTCTTCCCTTTTTGTGTCCTTTACTTCTCCTTTATTCCCCATCTCTATCCACAAATTTCCCAGTTTCTAAAGAAACCTCTCAAAATTCCAAGGCCCATCAGTCCTATAAATTAAAGCAAGACCCTTTTACAAAACCTCCTCAAACCAAAACAAAACCACCCTCTTTCCCTCTCCCCTCTCAAAAAACAAACAAAAAAAAAAAACTAAACACCACCCCTCTCTCAATCTTTACAAAAGAATACCAATATGAAGGAATATTGGGGCTCCCTGGCCTCAGTACTTGGTGTTTTGGCCTTTTGTCAAAGTCTCCTTCAAGTATTGTTTCCACCAGAACTCCGGTTTGCAGCACTCAAGCTCTTCAACCGGATCTTTAACGTGTTCAATTCTTATTGCTACTTTGACATCACAGAAATTGATGGAGTTAACACCAACGAGCTTTACAACGCAGTCCAGCTCTATTTAAGTTCCTCTGTCTCCATCTCTGGTAGCCGTTTGAGCCTCACTCGTGCTCTCAATTCAAGTGCCATAACTTTTGGCCTAACAAACAATGACACACTCTTTGACACCTTCAATGGTGTCAATGTCCTTTGGGAACATATTGTGACTCAAAGGCAAGCGCAGACATTTTCCTGGCGTCCAATGCCTGATGAGAAGAGAGGTTTCACTCTACGTATCAAGAAAAAGGACAAGTCTTTGATTCTTGATTCTTATCTTGATTACATTATGGAGAAAGCCAATGATATAAGGAGGAAAAATGAGGACAGGCTTTTGTATACTAATTCAAGAGGTGGGTCTTTGGATTCAAGAGGGCATCCTTGGGAGTCAGTGCCATTTAAGCATCCAAGTACTTTTGAAACTCTGGCTATGGACCCTGCCAAGAAAGGTGAGATCATGGAAGATTTGAAAGATTTTGCAAATGGTCAATCTTTTTATCAAAAGACTGGAAGAGCTTGGAAGAGAGGTTATTTGCTCTATGGACCTCCTGGTACTGGTAAATCTAGCATGATTGCTGCTATGGCTAATTATCTTGGTTACGATATCTATGATCTTGAATTGACTGAGGTACACAATAACTCTGAACTTAGAAAACTTTTGATGAAAACAAGCTCAAAATCTATCATTGTTATTGAGGATATTGATTGTTCTATTAATTTGAGTAATAGGAAGAAGGGTACTGCTAATAATAGTTCAATTGGGAGGAGTTACTGTGACCCAGAAATGCGATCTGGGCCCGGTGTTGGTACTGGTGATGAAGGGGGGAATTCAATAACTTTATCTGGGTTATTGAATTTTACTGATGGTTTATGGTCGTGTTGTGGGAGTGAGAGGATATTTGTGTTCACTACAAACCACGTTGACAAACTTGATCCTGCATTGCTAAGGAGTGGTAGGATGGACATGCATGTTTTCATGAATTACTGTTCATTTCCTGCATTGAAGATTTTGTTGAAGAATTATTTGGGGCGTGAAGAAAGTGACTTGGATGAAGGGGTCTTGAAGGAATTGGAAGAGGTTATTGATAAGGCAGAGATGACTCCTGCTGATATCAGTGAGTTATTGATCAAGAACAGGAGAAACAAGGACAAGGCAGTGATTGAATTGTTGGAGGCACTGAAGGAGAGGGCAGAGAGGAAATCGAAGAGTGGAGAATGTGTTAGAGAGAAGAATTTGAATGACGTGGAAGAGGAAGAGCAAGAGAAGAGAGCCTTGGATAGTCCTAAAGAAGGTTGTGCCTTTGACGAGAGCTGCAAGAAAGATGAGGAGGATGAAGAAAAGAAGATTAAATGATATAGAAATGAAACGTTTTTGTTTTTTTCTTCTTTTGTAGCTGCTGCTGCTGCTGCAGGACGGTAAAGATGAAAAGGATATTGGTCTCTGAAGTATTATTATATCTTCAAATTTTGTTGGTGCACAAGCATAAGCCTTGCGGTTGGCTGCTGTGAAGATTGGAAGTGAATCTGTACTGGATAATAATATTAGGTCTCCAATTTTTTTCAATGTTTAATATAATTATCTATCTTAATGTTAATTAAATAATGAAACTAGTACCATATGATCAACAGATAAGCTTATTTGCATATGGTGTGGTGTGGTGGCTTGGCCATGTGGGGTTTTCTTATTTGTTTACAAGGGTCTAGAATGACACAGTCTTTCCTTCTCATTCTCTGCAACCCCCCCCCCCCCCCCCCCGCACATGCTCTACCATTACAGTTTTCAATTAGGGAATTGCAGCTTAGCAATGGAATGAGCCTGTGATCAATTACTATCGAGGGAGCACATGGGAAGGATCCACGTTATTCCTTCTTCATTTGTTTTGTATTTTCTTTACTGGGTTTTTTCTCTTCAAGATTCAGGGGAGATCTGTGACAGCAACCGGCCTCGCAGTGGCCGGAGTTATCAATTGCTAATTGAATGAATTGAAGCGATGCATGAGAAATAAGACGGGAAAGTGAAACATGATGGTTCGGAAATGAAAGAGCTTCTCGTGACTAGGAGTTAGGTAGCAGAGCTTGACAAATTGTCATGTGAACCCCCGTTCATTGTTGTTTTTGCAAGACAAGAATAAAGGCTCTTTGTCAATTCGAATGTCGCCCTTCTTGAAATTATGCGAAGATGGAGACGTAGTTCCCTCCTTATCCTTGCAATGGACGAATGCATTACTATTCATATGGTCAAAAATGGGGACCAATCTATTATTGAGTACATGTGTTCACAAGATAATCTGAAATAATTCCACGTTATATTGTAATAATCTTGTGCATAAAAGTGTCCTTTTCAATTCTTTCTTTATGTCAAATTAATGGATTTCTTTGTCTCACTTCCCACGAGTTTTCAAAAGGATGATAGTAAAAGAACAAAATGATGCATGGGTTTATGTTTACAGCATTTTCTTAAGAAGCCAATTTAAGGATGGGGAAACAACAACCAAGCAACCACCTTGGGACGTAATCAAGAAAAGTTTTCATAATCTTCTCGAGTTCTTCCCTAAAATTTGCTGAAGTGGGTACTTTCCTTTGTCATTTTCTAATTATGAAATAGTAACAATTCAAATCTTGAAGTGACATGGCTTGTGGATAGGATTTAAGGGGCGTTTTAGGAAAAACAAACATGGAAAGGGCAAACAATTGAACAAGCTCAAGATTTCATGTTGGTAAAAGGAAGGATTGATTAGCTAAAGTAACTAAAAAGTCTACATTTACAATGAGAAAGAGGAGGACATTTTTTCTGTGCGTGTTTGTTTGATTTCGAGACTGAGTTGGAAAGGCATCTGGGTGTCAATTTGCTCTCCAATATTAAAATATTTCGACATTTTCCATGGAAAACATGCCTTTTTGTGAAGGAAAAGGGTGGGACGATAGCTGGCAGGGGAAGCCAATTGTACATAATCTCTCTCATTTTTTACTTTATATTCCCTTCAAAAAGTAGGGTGGAGTTGAGGTGGATTCGCAAATAAGACAGCAGTAACAACTGCAAGCACAAAGATTTGTTGTCTTGAGGCATTTATGAGCAAACACTGCTTCAACACGGTAACATGATGAGTCTCACATGAGAGCCTTCGTCTTTAGAGTGTAGAGAAAGGTTTCTTTCTTAGGTATGGGCAATGCTTTAACTGCACTTGCTAATACAAGATGCTGGAAGGATTTAAAAGTAGCATGTGGATTACCATTTCCTCGAAGCTTTTATATGCCAGACCTGTTATAAGTTAGTAATTATATATACTTTCCTAAAAATATTATTAATTATATATATATATACTTTCCTAAAAATCTCTCCCCTAAAGCTTGGTTAATTTGACTAGCTAGATACTAGGAGGATATGGAGAGTGGAGAGATTCTAGTCTAGATCTTAGTTTCCCAAAATGAGAAACATTTTTTTAGCAATCTTAATTGGAATTTTTTGAGCCAAAAAAAATGTTTTTATTTAATATATGCTACAAATAAAAGAAGAAATCCAAGAATTTTTGCCACCCCTCCAAACCCAGTACATGTTTTTCATAACTACAATATTCAATTGATCACAAGCAATTAAGCAGCTCTTCAACTAATATGATCTTCTCTTGTGCCCTTGGTTGAAAAGTAACAAAGCTATTTACTTTTATGTTTTTGATATCCAGTCATAATCGGATATATATATACTCATGAAATCCCATGTAGATTTATCAATCGTTCAAGGGAGTCTCCTCATGAAATGTAACATCTATTCTAGATTTTTGTATCCAATGTTCAAATCACATGATTTCATCCACTTGTTTGGAGAGAAAAAAAGAAAAAAAACCCTAAAGACCAACGATGTTAGAAGAATCCAAACACACCGAAGAAAGTATCATGAACAACATGCAATCTTCACTTTTGAAATTCAAAAGACAACTGTGAAAGAATCGATTAAGATTAGCGTGAAACCACAAACCATCCATTTACTAGGGCGAATAAGAAGGCATCAGGGAATTACTGTATGGTATGGTACTGTTGGTGAAAGTAACGGAGAAGCAGATCAATTATATACGCAGCCGTGCTTAAGCTGTTAATTGGGAGAGTACGTAGCTAGCTAGGGACTTCCTTGCTGGATATTAGCCTACAAAATTTGTGGCCCTGAGCATGGAGTGGAAGGAATATAGTTATGTGACAGTTCTTCAGGAAACAAGGGGGATGCATTTACGAAGGTGGACCATTGATAGTTTGGAGCTTGGATTCTGTATCTCCTCAATGTTGATTCTTCAACAATTTTGCAGGTCTAGCCTCTTGGCATTTTGTGACTATCCATACCTTTAGATCAGGAATCATTGTTATATTGAACCAAAATGTTTCTGGTCTTCACCTCAATTATAACAAGCAACATTTCATGCATACACAAAAGAAAAGAAAAGGGAAAAAGGGAACAGAAAAAGGTATGAAATTATGAATTGACATGCCCACAGACAACGAAGCAGGTATATATTTGAGATAGCTCAGCTCCAATCCAACACCCATCACTATTCGCAATCCATGCATGCTATGCAACAAATAGTTGAGTCTTTATATTTATAAAGTATACCTTCATTGGCGAGAAAATACAGCAACTTTTATTCTTATGGTTTCCCATTGAAGCGTTCATATGTCCCACAGAGAGAAAAAATTGACTGGTAAGGTTGGCTTTCTCTACCAAACAATTGAAGTCTAGTATTGCTGCCTAATTGCCGTGCTGCAATAAGCAAGAATAAATTCAACGGTGTTGCTTGCAGAACATTCTCATGTCAAGACCAGTTGTTATCTGTTGAAAGAAAAAGAGTACTCTTGCAATTTGGCATAATTTTAAGATGTGCTAGAACCTTTTTCTGGGAAAAAAAAATGTAATTAGAGCCTAAAACATAACCAGCTTAGTGTGAAAAACTGGACACAATTCATTAACCTCGTGTATAAAGTTACTTTAAATTTTAATTCTGAAATAGGTAAAGTAATCACTGTTACTAAACCTGGTTGGAGTTAGGTGACGGAAAAAAATAACCCGGAGGTTACCTTGTTTGACTTAGTTGATCTGACGAGTCGACCCGTGAATCGATCAAACTTGGTTTAATTTTTTTTTTATAAAATAAGTGATTGTCACAAAGCAACCTATAATCCAGACCTTGTGTCGAGTAACTTCTATATCAAATTTAATAACGTACACGTATACGAAACATGGAATTCATAAAACACTTTGCGTTGATAACTTATGTTGTTGATAGATTTACCGACAAAACTCGGTTGCAACCACTATTTATTTTTTATCCAAAACAATGTCATT
>Ga0307517_10008750_pt1 | contig 14481 bp, 9 predicted proteins | sample 23_EM_MG_FD_194515 | JGI IMG/M metagenome (GOLD analysis project Ga0307517, IMG submission 194515) | Populus trichocarpa ectomycorrhiza microbial communities from riparian zone in the Pacific Northwest, United States - 23_EM | ecosystem: Host-associated > Plants > Roots > Unclassified | place... | reverse complement strand
GAGAGGAGAGGAGAAGAGAGCTTCTTCTTCTTCTTCTTCTTAACCCCAGAAAGGTAAAAAGGGAGAAACTTTGTTAATCTCTTCAATGGTTGCAGCAGCTCTTACAAAGCCATAACTCATTAACTTGGTAAAGATTCAATCTTTTTCATCGTTTCTTTATTTATCAATAAATCTACTGGATCCCATTTCTTAAATTTTGTATTAAACCATGTCTTTCATGATTAAGTGTTGTTATGTTGCTTGATCTTTTGTGCTTATTAAATGTACTGTCCTGGGATTTTGTAAATGCTTTATTAATTGTTGATGTTAATCAATATCTTGTTATTAATTAATCATCATTTATGTCACGCACAAAAAGGAAGTTCTGGTGATTCTTTTGTGTCTTTTCATGAATCATGATGATAACCCTTTTGGTTCCCTGCTAATTCATGGTACGTTGTGTCCTTTCACTGCTTAGTTTTTAAGGAAAGATGGTTCTAGGAGACTTATTATGCTTGTCTGTGTTATAAAAGGCTTGAAATTTATCTTAAAAGAACTGACATCAGACTTTGCTACAGACTTACAGTGTTGTTATTATTAAAAAAGTGAGTTTCTTTCTTTCTTTCCTTTTTCTCTGCTTACATAACAAGCAGTTTTTGCTGGAATTTTTTGTTTAATAAGCTACAAAATAATAACTCTCTCTCTCTCTCTCTCTCTCTCTCTCCTTTTTTTGGTAGAGAATCATTTTCTCCTTAATCTTAGTTGTTAGTGATGTAACATAATCCAGTTACAGGTAGATCTGAGGTTTATGAATGTATTATAGTTTTGGCCCTCTAAAAGTTTTGCTCCTATATTACGATGATCATTAGTGAAGATGGTACCCTCCTGTTTATTCTGTAGTTGCTGGTTGCTAACATTTAATTCAAAAACTTATTGTTTTCTTGATATTGTGACATGTAAAATGGGGTTTTGAGATATTGTATCTAATTTCATTTTAGTACTATTAGTTTGTTTTATGGTAATACAGGCATGCTTAGCTGGAATTAAGACTAATTGCCGGGCATGTGAAGACACAGCCCACCGCCTGGACACCCTGTTGAAGTGTCCGAGTGGAGGCTGGGATCCGTGGTATTTTCGTTTAGGATTTGAATTTATGTTGTCTGCTTCTTGGTGATATTGATTTACCACCAGGTTGAGAAAATTGTGCAGTTTTTATTTGAATATCCCTGGAATTAATTTTTCTCACTGACATGAGAGAAGCAAGTTCATTTGTTTCAAATCGTAACTGATTTTGATACTATTAATCATAAAGCTTACTTTATGTTATGTTTGCATATTTATTTGTTTGTTTGTTTGTTTTACAAGTGTCCAGCTAAAGAGAGCCTTAATGGACCTGTGATTATATTTGTATGTCGGTGGAGATACACTTTGTCGAGCTTCTAAAGCAGTTACTCTGTTTTTGTTTGTTTGATAATTAGGTGTTAGTCTAATATATGACGTTTATGCTATTCCGTGCTCTGTTTGTTTTACATTAAATTAGAGTTTAATGATTCATTGTACATGACCTACTGTAAGAGATTTGGGGAAACTTTCACTAAATATTTAAGTGCATTTATATGGCTTGCAGGAGCTTAGCTGTGGCTGCCTTTTGTGCATCACATGCACTGAATTCCAAAGAATAAGAATAGGTGAACTTCTAAGCGATAGTTGTGTGTGGAGATTGATATTGTAAGAGAGGTGGAGCATATCTTAACTGAGCTCAATCTTCTATATTATTAAACGGATTTGGCTGTGGTGTGTGCTGAAATGGGAATCTTTGAAGAAATGGGATTTTGCAACAATCTGGACTTTTTCTCGGCTCCTCCTGGAGAAATGGATGCGGTTCCAGAGCGCGAACCGGGGGCAACAATCGAGGAGGATTACAGCGATGAAGAGATGGATGTGGATGAGCTTGAGAGGAGGATGTGGAGAGACAGAATGTTGCTTAGGCGACTTAAAGAGCAGGGTAAGAATACGGAAGTTGTTGATCATGCAAAACATCGTCAGTCCCAGGAGCAAGCACGGAGGAAGAAGATGTCACGAGCACAAGATGGTATCCTGAAATATATGCTGAAAATGATGGAAGTTTGCAAAGCTCAGGGTTTTGTGTATGGGATCATTCCTGAGAAGGGAAAGCCGGTGAGTGGAGCATCTGACAATCTCCGGGGATGGTGGAAGGAAAAAGTCAGGTTTGATCGGAATGGCCCTGCTGCTATCTCCAAGTATCAGGCAGACCATTCAATCCCTGGAAAGAGTGAAGATTGTGGTCCAGCAGCATCCACACCTCACACCTTGCAGGAACTTCAGGATACAACTCTTGGATCGCTTCTGTCAGCCCTGATGCAGCACTGTGATCCACCCCAGAGGCGTTTCCCACTGGAGAAAGGTGTTGCCCCCCCATGGTGGCCCACTGCGAACGAGGAATGGTGGCCTCAACTGGGTTTGCCCAAGGATCAGGGTCCTCCTCCATACAAGAAGCCCCATGATCTGAAGAAGGCTTGGAAAGTCAGTGTTCTGACAGCAGTGATTAAGCACATTTCTCCTGATATTGCCAAGATTCGCAAGCTTGTTCGCCAGTCTAAATGTTTGCAGGATAAGATGACTGCCAAGGAGAGTGCCACTTGGCTGGCAATAATTAATCAGGAAGAAACACTGTCCCGGAAATTATATCCAGATAGCTGCCCTCCTGTGTCTGCTGGTGGAAGTGGTTCGTGTGTCATCAGCGATTCCAGTGATTATGATGTTGAAGGAGTGGATGATGAACCCAATGTTGAAGTAGAGGATTGTAAGCGTCTTGATGTCAGTCTTTTCAACATGGCAACGGCAGCTGGACCAAGTGATAGATTTATGATGCCGCCAGCAGCTCCACAAATTAAGGGAGAGCTTGTTGAAACAAGCATGGATTTCATTCAGAAAAGGAAGCAGCCTGCTGGCGAGCCACACATGTTGGTTGATCAAAAGGTGTATAGGTGCGAGCATCCTCAATGCCCCTACAACGATTCCGGACTTGGGTTTCTTGACATCACTGCAAGAAATAATCACCAAATGAATTGCCCATACCGCACCAACACTTCTCAGGGACTTGGATTGTCTAATTTCCAAATTAACAATGACAAACCAGCTGTGTTTTCTCTCCCATTTCCCCAAACTAAGGCAGCAGCTCCAAACCAGACTCCTTCATTTAATGTTTCAGGACTTAGACTTTCAGAAGATGGGCAAAAAACGATTTCTGATCTTATGTCTTTCTATGATACCAATCTTCAGCGAGACAAGAACATAAATCCTGGGAGTGCCAATGTTATTGGAGATCAAAATCAGCAGCAACTGCAAGAGCAGAAATTTCAATTTCAGCTGAACCCCAGGAATGTGAATTTTATGGGGGACCAAAATCCACAGCAGCAACAGAAATTCCAGTTTCAGCTGGATCATAGGAATGCTAATATTATTGGTGGTCAAAATCAACAGCAACAACAGAAATTCCAATTTCAGCTGGATGATAGCTTCTATGGCCAAGGGGCTATGGTGGGAAACAACATCACTGAAGCAACCAGCATGCCAGTGAACAATCCTGTTTTCTCATCAACTGAAAATCAGTTTGATCACTGCAAGGCATTTGATTCTGCATTTGATACCAATGTCAATGACAATATTACTGACTTCAGATTTGGCTCTCCGTTCCCCAGTCCACCAGTTGATTATTCCATGGATCTGATTCAAAAGCAGGATGTTGGCATGTGGTATGTCTAACGAAAGATGCAAAATACCTTGCTGCTCTCCCTGGTTCTGCACTATCCTAGAAGGGGAAACAGCTAACATTCTGGGAAGAAGGCCATCATCAACACAGTTTCTGCTTCATAGCGCAGAAACTTCTTCCTTACGAGTCTTAGTAGTTTAATATGTTCTTATATGTAGATGTTTAAGACATTTGTGAACTTCTGAGTTTCTGTTCTGCTTCTTTATCTTGCCAAGTCTAGGATTTCTAGGTTGCTTTCTGTGCAGTATTGAAGAAGGGCCAATAATGAACTGGCAAGGACCAAACCCATATTATGTACTGCTGTTGAAAAGTTCATATCGGCATGTAGTCAAGTATATGTATGAACTGGCAAGGACCAAACCCATATTATGTACTGCTGTTGAAAAGTTCATATCGGCATGTAGTCAAGTATATGTACACATACATCAATATATGGTGCTTTCATACATTATGCTATCTTTTGTGTTAGTGCAAAATCCCTACATTCCTTGCTTGATCTATTTATTCCTTGTTTTTTCTTATTTTTGTGTGTTGAGTTGAATCAGAAGGGACCTTATAATGCCCCCACTTTCTCTGCTTGTTCAATGCACCCGACCAGTTTTTTAAAAGGCACTTGAACAGAGTTGCCTCCTTTCCTGTGCGCACAACACACCCTCGCACAGAGGGCATAGAGAAAGTAAGTAGTGGTGGAGTCCAGGAACAGTTGTTGGATTTAGTTGAAGTTACAAGAAAGATGTGGTCCTCTAGCTGTCTAGCAGCACTCAAAAGCTGGCATCTGTATCTTACATCAATCATGGACTCTTCTTGTCGCATCTCAAGAGTTCCAAGCACTAGCATGCTTTTATGTCCAGGGTCAAAAAACTTGATGAAAAGATTCTTTTGCACATTGAACACATGCCTTCCTTTTTTGTTTTAAGCAGCGATGATCTGACAGGTTTGGCTTGACATCATTTAAAATTGACTTGGATTTTAACTCGAATTCAGTCCTAGGATATGATTGAGCTGGGTTCAAAGTCTTTTCCATGGAGCTAAGCTTTCTCTCATCCCTGAATCCCATCCTCCCTGTCCAGGATTTGAGGCTAGGGTGTCCTGGTGGAGACATGAAATCAGTAAAATTCATGTACGATGAATATTAGACGTGTGAAAAAGAATTTAGGAGGGTTAGAACTTAAAATTTTCTATTTTTAAAACTAAAAATATAATTTAGCAAGGCGATGCACCGCATAGTTTTTGGTGTTTTTACCGGCAAAACGCAGGTGAAGTCACAGTGCACTACGTTACCAAACTGGCACAAGGACGGAAAATATCAAATTAATCCCGTGCTTTGGGTCAGGCATGGGCCGGGAGAATAACGGGGGGAACAACCAAGAATCTGGTTTGAAAGGAAAGAAAATCCAGAGAACAATTATATAATGTTCTCTATGAACACGAAAAGATCATACAAAGTTAGGCAGGCAGGTTTTGAAGTTAGCATATTTGTCATCGAAGGAAGTCCTTTTCCACTTCCTGCATCCTCTCTTTCAACCCCATCTTTTGTTCCCATTTTTCCCACTTTGATTCCTCTCTCTACGTTAGGTGTATGTATGTATATATTCATGGACGCAAGATGCTTGCCCGCGTTTTCTTCTTGCAAAGACTCAGACTCTACAATATCTAGAAGGGACTCAGATCCCCCAGCTATACTTTTCCTGACTGTTCTTTTCTTTTTAGATGCTCCAAACAATTATTACAATAAATATTCTTCGAGTCATATAATTTGTCACCATCCAACCATTGTATTATTCACCTGGTCAAATTCAATGCAAATTCTAATGATTCCTTGTCACCATTAGCCCCCACCTGAAGGAAATTAAGTTGTGCAATAATATTTATTGTCCTGAGTTAAGCTGCCGCTGCTGTTTTTTTCCCTTACCTTTATTAAGCGTAGTTGTTAATATTCGGCGGATTGATTTGGAACTTAGTGACCAAAGCTTAAATTAATTGAAAAGAATATTCAACCAGTTAAAACCTGTATTTATGATTTTGTTGACCATCGGATCAACACCCAATTAAGTGTTTTTTAAAACCAGGCAAATAATTAATAATTTAATATTTATGAGGGTTTTTTTAAGATTAGGATATCTGAAAAAATAATTAACTCGAGTATAGTAAATTTTATTACATGTGAATGTCAATTAATCACTTAACATCTGAATGTGATTTTTTTTATATTTTTTTTAAGAGATGGTGAATAGATTCCAGCAATCAAGGAACAGGCCTAGAAATATTCAATAGGAAACAAAATTTAACACAGCCCATATTTAGGTTAAGAGTAACACCAACCCAAATACGTTTAAGCCTTACCAAAAGGCCAGATTAGAGGAGATAATCAAATTAATTAGTAGGTATAATATCCTATTTAAGCCTTAAGCACCTTTCTTAATTCCATAGACATGTCTCTAGGCCTTATAGCCTCGAGGACCTGGACCATCTATCCTAACAAGCCCATGTTGATAGTTTTTGCAGAGGATTCTAGCTCGGCCCATTTAGACTCTGTTGGTTTCCAGGGCTGACCTGGCACCTCCAGCTCCAAGCTCATGAACCTGTTAAAGTTTTAGAACCCACAAAGGTTCTTGTAAGACTATCACTTCGTATGCACACCTATTAAAGCCAAGTTAATCTGCCACCTGATCTCTGGTCTGGGCAAGGTTTTTTTTTTTTTTTTTTTATTAAAATGTTATCTTATCTTCACTTGTTTCATACGTGGCTTGGGTAAAATTTAGTTTAATTTTTTAATTTTTTTTAACTCTTCTGAATTGAATCAATCTAAATTAACTAGCCTACCTATCTACCTACCTACCTAAATATCATAATTTGTATATTTTAAATGAATACCATATTAACTATCTAGGTGGTGTCCCAGTGATAAAAGCTTGGGATCAAGAGGTTTGCTCTCTCTGTGGTCTTAGGTTCGAGCCCTATGGTTGCTCATATGATGGCCACTGGAGGCTTACATGATCGTTAACTTCAGGGCCCGTGGGATTAGTCGAGGTGCGCGCAAGCTGGCCCGGACACCCATGTTAAACTAAAAAAAAAAAATGAATACCATACTAAAATATTAAGAATATAATTATATAAATTTAAGATGATATACAGGTATTATAAAATTTCTTTTAAAAATTTAGAGAAAATATTAGTAATAAATTGAGTAGTTAAAAGGTTTGTTCAGTATTTTGATTTTTCGAGTTTCTTATTTTTATATTAAAATCTTTTAAAGATAAAATTTAATATCGGTTTACATACAAGTTGATGAGAGAATATCTTAACCATTGAAAAAAAAAAGATTATAGTAACAAACACCTTTGGTGTAGAGAGATGAACAAAGCTTAAGTTTTGAGTTTAAGATAAAGAATTTTGAAGATAGACAAGGAAGCTCACTAGACTAATAATTAAGGTTTAGTTGACCTTGCCTGTTTGTCTGTTTTTCTTCAGCTCCCATCTCTTATAATTTATTCTCTTGTTTCCATATGAATTTTCATCCATAAACTAATGCAAAAAGTCTTCTCAAGCTGATGTCAATCTTTCCTGTCTCTTCTCTCCCTTATAATTGAGCACAACCTGCCTAGTTCTTCCCATTATTTGTTTTTTTTTGTCTGAAAGTTTCAAGTCTTCAAGATTCCATTTCTGTTGTGTGTTTGGTAGTTAGTTTCCGGGAAATTGTCTTCATGGGACAGGAAACAAGAAAACTTTTAGATGAATATGAAGTTTCAGACATTCTAGGAAGAGGTGGGTTCTCAGTTGTCAGGAGAGGTATACTGAAGACAAGTGGAGATAGGAGGCAGGTGGCCATCAAGACATTGAAAAGATTAGGCCCGTCAACTCCATCAGGAATTCCGAGATCTCGCGGTGATGGTGAGAGAGGCATTGCTTCTTTCAAATTCCCAACATGGAGGCAGGTTTCAGTATCTGATGCTTTACTTACAAATGAAATATTGGTTATGAGAAAGATAGTAGAAAATGTATCGCCGCATCCGAATGTGATTGACCTCTATGATGTTTATGAGGATCAAAATGGGGTGCATCTTGTGTTGGAGCTTTGTTCTGGTGGAGAGCTGTTTGACAGGATTGTCGCTCGAGACAGGTACTCTGAGAGTGAAGCAGCAGCTGTGGTTAGGCAGATTGCAGAAGGACTGGGAGCTCTTCACAGGGCTAATATTGTTCATAGAGACTTGAAGCCAGAGAACTGTCTTTTCTTGAATGAAAACGATGATTCTACTTTGAAGATTATGGACTTTGGATTGAGTTCTGTCGAAGAGTTCACCGATCCAGTTGTTGGGTTGTTTGGTTCCATTGATTATGTCTCACCAGAAGCTCTTTCTCAAGGCAGAATTAGCTCTAAAACTGATATGTGGTCTTTGGGAGTAATCTTGTATATCCTGCTCTCAGGGTGAGTTAATTTTCTCGTGTCTCAAATTGTAGCCTATCATTTGTTGCCATAAGTCAACGATCAAGATCCCGATTTTCGGTTCAAGTTCCTAGTTTTTTTGTTTTTTTCCTTTGATATTCCAGGTACCCGCCTTTCATTGCTCAGTCCAACAAGCAGAAACAACAAGTGATACTGGCTGTATGTTGATATTTTCTTGCCTCTACCAAAGCTAGATCATTTTCTTCACTGTTCAGTTTATCCTACTTCCATGGTTCTGAAAGGCAAATGATTTGCTATGCAGGGTGATTTCACTTTCTATGAGAAGACGTGGAAGAACATTACTTCATCAGCAAAACAACTGATCACTGATCTCCTGCAAGTTGATCCCGAAAGGAGACCGAGTGCTCAAGATGTACGGATTCCCAAAGCCTTAACTTATTGGTCTTTTCCTATTATTATCTAGAGCCTCCTCTAAAAAAACATACTGCATGTGGTGACAGGTTTTAAATCATCCTTGGGTGATAGGGGATTCTGCAAAAGAGGAACAAATGGACCCCGAGATTGTCTCAAGGCTGCAGAGTTTCAATGCCCGTCGCAAATTCCGAGCTGCAGCAATAGCCAGTGTGTGGAGTAGCACAATTTTCTTAAGAACCAAAAAGTTGAAATCTTTACTAGGATCACATGACCTCAAGGAGGATGAAATTGAGAAACTCAGGCTACATTTTTCCAAATTGTGAGTACTCAAACTATTTCATGCCCCGAAGTTTTAGTTCAGTTTGCGTAGAGTTTTAGGTTTATCAGCATTTGACCGCTGATAAATTGCATAAAGAAGCTTTAACATCAAGCTGGCCAGAGTTTGATTGCCCTATTATCAATTTTTCATATTCTAATGGGGAAATATATATGTGCAGGTGTGCAAAAGGTGATAATGCTACTCTATCCGAATTCGAGGAGGTGCTGAAAGCAATGAACATGTCGTTACTGATCCCTATGGCACCCCGCATCTTTGATCTATTTGACAACAACCGTGATGGAACAGTTGACATGAGGGAGATTCTTTGTGGTTTCTCCAGCCTCAGGAACTCTCAAGGGGATGATGCTCTCCGTCTGTGCTTCCAGGTATGTTCTCTTCCCTGATTCCCCTCCAACTTGCAACATCAAGAAGCAACCTGTCCAGCTAAGCTGAAATTTTCTTTTGCTTTTCGGTCAACAGATGTATGATACAGACCGATCCGGGTGCATCACGAAGGAAGAAGTAGCATCAATGCTCAGAGTAAGCTGCTTCCCTAACAATTTTTATAACTTGAAAAGTTTAAACTGCTTCCAAGATTAGATGACATATAGAATGTTTTTCGAGCAGGCTTTGCCCGAGGACTGCCTTCCAGCAGATATAGCAGAACCGGGGAAATTAGACGAGATATTTGATAGGATGGATGCCAACAGTGATGGAAAAGTCACCTTTGATGAGTTCAAAGCTGCAATGAAAAGGGACAGTTCGCTTCAGGATGTAGTCCTCTCATCTCTTCGGCAACAATAATTTTCCCACTTTCTGCCTTCACTACCATCTTTCCAGCTATGTTTTTTTTTTTTTTTTTCTCACTACCATCTTTCCAGATATGCCTTTTGTTTTTTTCAAAGTCTTTCTTTGAGCTAATGATATTCAGGCAATAGAGATGGTGACTAAATGAGGTAAAAGAAATTTTGTTTCTTAATTTGCTGTTGAAGTTAGGAACTTTCTCAGTCTGATGGATACTAAACCAGTAGAAGCATAGATATCAGGGAACATAACCATGCTTGATGCTTGAATAGGTTTCACTTCATAAACAGAAAAACAAGATGCAGCTGTTAATTCAGGTACAGCTTTTCAGGAGATCTTAGTAATGTTCCATCATGTATCCATATGGTCAGGCTCAACTCACCTGCTAATCTTCTCCTATAATCTTGCATTTGGCTCACCAATTTTTTTTTGAAAATAGGCATAATCGGAGTTGGAAGCTACAGTGGTTTTGAACTTGCAGATGAATTTGTGCCCATCCACTATGTAGCTTTGTAAAATTTACACAAATTCTTAGCACAAAATGAAATCGTGCAAGATCCAAAATTCTATATTTCCATTCAACGTAATCAGGATAATTCCCTTGATTTAGCAATTCTTGCTACATGAATGAAACTAGTTTCAAAATAGATTCCAGGCAATTATAAGAACTCTACAATTTGCTATCCTATGACAAAATAAGTGGGTTAATACAAATCATCATCCCCATCAAGACCTTTCGTGAGATCGCTGCTTCTGTTGTCAGTACTCTCGTTGGAATCATCGGTATTTTGTACATCATGATTCACTTGCTCGCTGGTGATTGTTACATCCAGCCAGCTTAACTCTTCAGCTTCTGTGGCCTCCAAATCCTCCACATAGTCTCCCATATTGGCACCCATAGCTTCTAAGATCAATGTTGCTTCTCATGCACCTGGATTTTGTTGCCTCAGCTCGCCTTCTGGGGTGAAAAAAAGAAAAATTAGCATTTGCAACATGTTACATTCAAGGAGACAGTTCAATCAAGAGAAGGGGATCACAAGGGTGTAAAATATCATGCAATATTATATCAGGACGACAACAAGATTTCTTATTTGCCAATCAACTCTGATGAATGGCAAAGAAAAGCTATTCAATCGATTACCCTTCTGTTCAATGTGACTAAAGCATGACAGACCTTATGAAATTGTGCGGGAACTAAGGATTGATCAGTGGTAGTGAAATTGGTATCATGACTTCATCAAGGATAACAATCAATCCATGAAGCTTAATCTAAGAAATGCTTGGTAAACACAAATATATATATATAAGTTTTTGTAGTGATTAATTAAAATTAAGAGTTTTTTTTAGAAAAAGAGAATTTATAAACAAATTAGTGATTAAATGATTTTTTTTTCTCCCTTAATCACTATGTGATCAATTACAGCATAACATTATTTTGAATAAAAATAAAATAAAATAATTATTAAAGTTGACATGACTAGAAATCACTTAGGTTTAATCAAGTAAATGAAACATGAGTCAATTATCAAATCACCTAAATTAAATTGAATTAATGTATAAGATAATTTAAAATAAAACACAATTTGAATCAGGTTTCAGATTAGCAACAAAAAAAAAGTTCTACTTCAGCTCTCACATCTATTATACAATTATTATCAGTTTTTGCTTCTAGTTTTATTATTGTTTGAATAGTGTGATGCATAATAATTTTTAAAAATACTTCTCGCTTAAATATATATTACAATGATTTTTTTAAGATTTTTTTTATATTAGTATATTAAAATCATAAAAAATAATTAAAATAATTAATTTAATATTTTTTAAAACAAATACACTTTTAAAAACCACAAACAAACAAGTTTCACTTCAGGCATGAGCCAGCATTTGTTGGCAAGTGCGAGCGGTGAAGTGGGCAAGACCTGAACAGTATGAACTGAAATTGAATTGTGACTCAAGGAGCTTCTCATGCAGGAATCAGTACTATTGTCTCCTTAATGTTCCAACAATGACTAGTCTCCACTTTACATGCCCCAGTAATCAGCATCGTGATCTTCGAATATGCCCTTTTCATCAGTATCGTGATAGTGATTTGTGTAGCAATGTACATTGTTGGGGGGCTGCCCGTGTGGGAAAATAAAATATGATCAAATGGTTACCAGACCAGAAAGAGCACGCTTCCACTCCTGCTAGCTCTCCCGTTGCAGCTGGAAGCCTGGATCTATTTCGGGCTCAGCTCACCCAAAGGAATTCTAACAGATTATACAACTCTTGCTTACAGAGACAAAGTAGAATGAAGCTGCTGCAGAAAAAACCTGCAGGGATTACAGACATGCATGTCACCACACATTATTTCTTCACGCCACATTGAAAAGACATTTTCAAAAACACGTCAAAAGATCTTGCTAATTATTCAATGAGTAACAAAATCTTAGAATCCATATGAATACGCTTACAGTTCTCATAGCTGGTCACGAGTGCATGACATTGATGTCAAAATGGAACCAAGTGTATCTCTATAAACCTGAAATATTACCACTGTTTCTCCAGTTGCTGTCTTGGTATCCTGAAATAAGCAAAACAATAATGAGTTGATAAAAAAAGAAAAAAAATCAAGCCTTGCATGCATAATTGTCTGTCTCAGCTTTTCCAAGTGGTTTGTAGGACAAACAAAAGACTAAAACTTTCAAGTGACCAGATGACGCAATACTACTCATTTGAGATGTTACGTGAAATGAAAAATTAACATGATGGTTCATCGAAAGGAGGAGCAACAAAAAAGAGAAAGCCCGTGTCTAAGTTGTGCCGCATATAGCATATCAAAGAGATTTTCTATAGAGGATGCTGCTAGCAGCTTGAGCTCACATGTATTTTTTATATATAAATTTTTTAATCAGAAAAGTGTGGAGCTGATTTTATACAAAAGAAATGCGTGTATCAAATGAATCTATGCAGACCATAATATCAAGAATTATGAGGGAGTACTAAAAAAATACAATCTGACAGAGTATTTAGCCTTACTGTTTTACCAAGTTTTCACAAACAATTATAATACAATCTGGTTTTGTACCTTCAGATTCATGACAGCAACTCGATTAGCCGGAGTTGAGAGATGCTGGCTAATGTAGGCCATGGATCTCAACATAGGCTGCAGTGTGACCTTGGTTAACCTGAACTATACCTCTGTCTCCCCTGATGGATTTTTACCATAATCTTGCAAAGAGAGCAGTGACAAAAGAGATAATTGGTAGGTTATAGCATGCACAAATAAAATTGAAAGTGCTATAATAATAAAAATGAATGCATCACACTGTGGTTAGTTAATTTGAGAGCATATGTTGGAGCAAAATGAACTAAATAACAGTTAAAACTTCATTGGACATAGCTACAACTGTGAAATAATATGCAAGCCTTGTGCAGAAGAAGCGGGTGGGGTGCTTCCAAATAGCACAATTGGCATCAATTTCAAGCAAACAAAGTGTAAATGGCTAGAGAGAAATTCTGAAAAACAGTGTAATGGTTAAGTTTACCAAAGTCAAGAGCTCATTAAAAGAGAAGACGAGTATACCTTCAAGTTGATGGCAGCCACTTCACCAGCTGGTGTCAAAGTCATGGACCCATCATTAAGATTAAACCGAGGTGGCATAGCATTCTGCCAAGGCCACAATGACGGGATCATTTCACGAGGAGTAGTAGGGGTTTTCTTGTTGTTTTCTTCTTGATTATTTCCACTGCCATGCGAGCTAGGAGGTTCGACTTTAGCAACGCTTTTCTTCACAGAAACAATCTTTTTTCCACCCTCTTTTAAATTACTTATCGCTGCATTGCAAGTCTCAATGGCAATTGCACCTTCCTCTACATATTTAATAGCTTCAAGGCACAGATTGTTAAAGCGAGAGGTCAGAGCATCAAGACCTTGTGAATCTGCACTCTGTTCCTCTGACCCAATCCAAGTTTTTGCATTCCTTGTCCATCGCTTCAATATGTAATGGGACGGAAGGGTAAGAACGTTTGTTACAGTGAAGACAGTCAATACATGTCTACAAAGAACGTCACAATATTCAAACATCTGGCAGCTACAACTTGCTTGCATCTCAGATGTGCTCAACGTCACTATGCATGCCCTGTCATTATGCTCATATTTTGCAACCCTGTACTTGGTGGCCATCCCATCTCGCTCGATCTTATTTGCTGTATATACAAAAGCTTCAACTAGTTCTTCCTGAAACTTTGCGAATACTTCCTTGGTATAAATATTTGCAGCCTGTAGTTCCATTGGCGATGGCGTCTTAAGTACAGGAGCGGTGCAAATTGTATCGTAGGCTGCTTCTATTTCCTTTTCCAGAGAATGTTCGAGCGCAAGTTCATACTGTTTAAAGAACAAAGGTATTGTGGTCTGTTGATTCACATACCCATCAAAGAAGGAGCTGATACCATGATATGAAGAAAGGGCAGCAAAGGTGTTACGAAAATAAACTGGTGCCCACTGTTGGCGAGCATTATACATAGCTTGAAGCCACTCGATCATTCTCATCCTTTTCCTTCTTCACTATTTACAAATTTCCTACCCCAACCACTACAAGTATGGATTTTGGGTGGTTTGCTTAGAGCCCGATCCAGGCCCAAGAGATTTTAGAATGTTTTTTAGAGTATTTTCAGTGAGTAGCTATACTTTAACAGAGAGACCAGCCATATTCCTCCCCAAGTTAACAAAGAGAAAAATCAGCTCAGAAAATCGAAAATGGAAAAAATTTTATTGTATTGGGGGGG
>Ga0307517_10008749_pt1 | contig 14484 bp, 19 predicted proteins | sample 23_EM_MG_FD_194515 | JGI IMG/M metagenome (GOLD analysis project Ga0307517, IMG submission 194515) | Populus trichocarpa ectomycorrhiza microbial communities from riparian zone in the Pacific Northwest, United States - 23_EM | ecosystem: Host-associated > Plants > Roots > Unclassified | place... | reverse complement strand
CTTCCAGCTACGAAACGGGAGCTCACTGTCTCATCCTGCACGAACCTCTCCAGTGGAGCCCACAGAAATATTCCGTCCGTGTCTGCCTACACCCACTTTAACAGCAGGCAGGGTACTGGGGGTTGGTCTATGGCAGCTGATCAGCTTCTTGAACAGGCAAAACATGCATGGCGCATTAGGTTATTATAGTTCGCTCTGTTTCGATATACTGATAATACCTTCTTGCATTACTAATCCATTCGTTTTCAAGAGCCCTGCCGTGTCGAGGATTGAAGCATAATCTTACTAGAAATCATCGCTAATGGTGTTGTACTAGTAGTTATGTGCCAAACATAATGGTGAATTTTGACGTCCCAACGTTTTCGCCCTGTGAGACATCAAAGCAGGCGAACAACGTCTCTATTGAAATTACACAATGGGCACATCAGTAATGGAATGACAAAAGCAAGTCGCGTGCGTCAACATGGGTTGGGTTTAAAATTTAACCCTCTAAGCTTTCGAGAAACTACCTATAGGGACAAACTCAGTTTATCGGACATCCCGATCCAAGAGACGCCTCACCGCACATCACGAACATCATAAATGAGGCGCAACAGGACAGACAAATACTCCTGACTGGGAGAATGAGGCTTTCGATCAAGAGTTGATGAAATCAGAGCTAATAGAAATGGGGACTTTTTAGTAAACACTATGTGTGGTCAATCGTTGTGCCACCTACTGTAAATGAGGTTGTTAAACTCTCCAATGGAAGGTCTAAAGGTGTTATGGGTTAAGCAACAATACTCGAAAAGAAGCAAGTAATCAATCTTCAGCGATGTGGAAAGAGAGGACGAGAAAGGATGATAAAGTAGTTATCGTCGATGTCATTGAAAAGGAGTGCAAAGATGTCAGATCAGTATCAGGGGTAAAGAAGCGAACGTCAGCAGTTCTAGCCCGTAAAGCAAGAGCAGAATCCAAGGAAACAACCATCGTATGAAATACGGTAACCGCTAAGACACCAAGTCGAAAATAGAGGCAAAGATACCGAGTCTGACGATTGTTTTGGGGTTTCCGATATCTCGATTTGAGAAAGCCGATGAGAGAAGGAACAAGGCACATAAGAAGTCGACATGCATATTTCTTTGCGTTCGGTTCCAAGCGAGTCTGGAGGCATAAAGACGAGCCGACAAAGTTTTAAGGCTAAAAGAAATACCTGAAAACCCAATCTTGTCGTCTTCAACAATCATGTCTTCGGGAAAGGTCAAAAGACAAGGAGGTGGCGTCGAAGTAGGAGGGGGAGAACTAGGAGGTAAGCTGCTACCTCTTGAAGGAGTCGAATGCCTTGAAGTCGAAGAAGGTACAAGCCAAGAGAGGTCTTTGATGGGTGAGGACGGGCGTATATATGCGCTCATCTCAACTGATAATTCCTCGAACAGAGGGTTTTTGACCAGGGAATTTGGGTCAAGTGCATAAGTCACAGAAGACGAGGTTTGGGCGTCAGAAATGTCAAGCAACGTCGAATCAGATCCAATATCGGGTGACTCAGAGCTAGGAATTTCGGCTTTCACTTCTTCGATTTCCGGTAGAATGGGAGGAATGCCGACACAGAGCTCGTATTCCTCTCTAGGAATTTTGATCTTCAATTTCCTAGCCAGTGGTCTCCTACGATACCACCAACTGTGAACGTTTGTTGGATTCAAGTTCCTTGCCTCGGCCCACGCTCGTCGAGAGGGAACGTTCGGGATTCGTCGGTCTGATTCCCAAATCTTCTCGAGTTCCTCGAAATGCAATGCGTGCAGGGGCCGATATTGGACTCTCTCCTGAAGATTTGTCAGAAAATGATACTTCACAGTTAGCCGCATACTGTAGTAGTTTCGGCGGGCTCGCTTTTTATTATCTTCGGCATTCTTGGTTGAAGAGCAATACCCGGACCGATCAATACATTGGCACTTACATAATTTAATCCCATCTCTTAAAAATTGAACACCCATGATTCCATCATCCTCAGACGACCTCAGGACTCGAAAATGGTTAGAAGGAATAGCGTAACTTATCCATATTGCAAGTTCCACATTGAATTCGGGGAGGCTGTTTCTTCTGCGGAAATCGCTACGTGCTCATCGAGGGGCATCTTGCAGGCCACCCATGACCATCGTCGACTCCTGGTCGAATCTGTGGGAAGTGAGATCTGTTTGCAGCGTCGATTCGGCAACCCGAACGAAAAGCAGGGGATGTGTTTCTTCAGCGCCAATCAGTATGCATCCATTGACACGATGCATCTGCCAATTGTGATCAAAGTGCGATATTTTTCATGCATAGAGAACAGAGACTAACTATATCATAAAAGCTTTTCTTGCAGTCGCCGATGGCTGGTCTACTCTGAAGAGTCTCAAAATCACAAGAAACTTCTTCAGCGGCAAGAAATATGACCGTGTTAGATGCGAGTTTATTGTGGTCCCCAATACCAGTTGTGCTCATGTTCCCTTTCTGGCCAAAATGTTCGTCGTCAAAGGCCCTAACGTGATCGTCCGAGACAGTAGAGTTTACGCTTCCAAATCCTTGAAACATGGGTCTTCTCTTTGGGTCTATACGCACGCATCAACATCAAGAGTATGTTTAAAACCTATTACACATCTATGTGCTTACATTCATATCACGTATCCCAGTTGCTGGAATAAAGGTTTGCTCACTTCATGGAGCCGTAATCGGTAGGCTAATTGATCAACTTCTTTTCCTGCATCTGTTTTCCCAAATGCGGTGGTATTATGGAAGGGCGACGCCTTCATAATTTACACCAGGGATTTTCCACTCCCCTTGCAGGGTTCTATGATATGTGTCTGAATGAATCAGAACGAAAGGGGTCTCGAGAAGCTCCAGTACCTATGGCTCCGCTACCATTATTTATAGGAGATGTTTCATAACTTTCATTGTACTGTACTTATGTTGCTAAGAGGTTTGTTCCGGCAATGACGACGTTTGAACCGGAACAATAATTAACCAAAGTGGTACCACTGGCATGTGAGAATTCAATTGTTTCCCGAAGCCTCCTTCATTTGGACACGAGGTTTCACTGCGCAACTTGCGGACTACATACTGTGTCTTTGTCTTTCATCGGACATTTTGCCCATCCTCCCCACATCGATTCTGGTAATCATGCAGTTTAATCTTCCCATCTTACGAATTGGACTCTATGGTGTTCTTGTGAGTGAGGGGGTGGCATCATGGACCCGATGTGAGCTGAGCACAACGTGCCATAGGTCCTCTTCTCCTTCCTCGCCTTCTGTCTATCCGCTGCCCGACTGGATTATACAAACGGACTTGGTTTCTACGGTAAGGGAATTCTGCTTTGTGGCATGCTCAGTGTCTCATGTTCCACAGAGCCCGTCGTTGCAGAGCTCCTTGTTTCCGCCCTTTTCACCATTCCATTCAGTCTCTACATGTTCGTCCATTTTGTGTGAGTTGAGGATATGCTAACTACCTATCAGAGCATTCGCCATTCACAAGCGTTTCGAACACCCTTACTTCGGAATCTTTGCAACAGAAATTGCAGGATTGATCATTCTCTGGTTCTTTTGGATTGTTGGGACTGGGATTGCTAGCGTGAGTCCCATTCATTGTCAGGTCGGCAACCGAAACCAATTTCTGTCAACAGAGCGTTATCGGGCCCAATACTACTTGCCAGCTGTCATCGTGTAGTGTTGCTTCGGCCCTCCTAGCATTTTCGTGGTTGAGCTGGATCACTTTATCTGGAGTTCTAGCCATTGCACTGTTGTTTAGCTTTGCGAACTCCGCATTCAGGGAGCCGCTGCATGGTAGGTGGGATCCTAGGCAAAGTATGGCTATAAAGGCATGACGAACTAGGGAAGTAGGGCGGTAAACCGCATGCAAACTTTCAGCTACGCTTGGACTTTGGGAGGAATGCGTTGTGATGTATATTTTCTAATATGTATTGCCTGTCGGTATAGTTGTACAAGTTTTTCTGCTTTATGCATCATTTGTACGTAGGATGTCAGTTCTTAGACTGACGTTCGACATGACATTGAATCGAGATCCAGCCACCTATTTACGGACACGATCAAGTTAGCAATAGGACCGATCTTCTTCCCGCCCATGTTGGTTGACGCCAAGTCGGATGTTGGTGAAAGCGCTGTATCAGCTCTGTCCTCACGAAATTACATCTACCAACAATATGTAAAGAATTCGTGAGCATGGCTACTTGTCCGAGTCGTTGACCTTAAGCATCGTAGTCCCCAGTTTGCACAGACAAGTTCAAAATATGCTGGTCGTCGGAAAGGGAGATAGGAGTAAGCCTCTCAACTATGGGTGAATAGGACAGCAGTCTGATACGAAATTCTGTCTTGGCCCAGGCGAAGTTGGCCGCGGTATATAACCTTCTCTGAGCGAACATAAGTGTACGCCGCCTTTCTTCAAGGTCCACGTTCGACTACGACAAACGCATTGAAACTTGAATTCGACATCGACCATGACGGCCACAAGCTTCATTCGCGCAGGCCTCCACTTCATTTTGGTATGCATGTCATGTACGAGGGTTAACCACCTAACGACCTACCATCGTAGTTCGCCTGCGCAGCGGTTCTTTTGGGTTTGACTGCCTACCATATACATTTCACGGAGACGGTCGGTGGCATAGGCATTTACGGTACGCCCGCCATAACCTCCTATTCTTCGAGTCCTGATGATTTGTAGTCCCCATCATTGTTGAGTTGCTCGTTACGAGTTGCCTGGCCATTATATTCTCCTTGTGGTTGTAAGCGACAAATTCCGTGATGATTCTCTCGAACCTCACTCGCTTTCTAGCATGTCTGCAATTATCGGTCGTCTTGACGGACATCACAACAGTTACTCCGCCGAGATAAGCGCGCTCTTCATCATCTGGGTCATGTATCTAGTTGGTGCCTCCATCATCTCCGTAGGTTCACTCATTGTCCACATTGGGTGCCATTTTTACGTCCCCGACAGCACAAGTGGCCCAACCTCCTCTGGTGTCTCGGTTCCCAACAAGTCTGCCGCATTCTCGACGCCGTCGTCGCTTTCTCCTGGATCAATTGGGTGTTCACGACCTTCTTGCTCGGCCTTAGTCTCACGGATATGAAATCGAAGGGACGCTCCGCTACGCAACCGGCTCACGGACTCCGACCTACTTCCAATTTCGAGACGTCTCAGACCGCGACCGGTCCCATGGTTTAATCCTCCGTTTTTTTTTCCTCATCGCCATATCACCACGGACACACGGACGCCTTTTCTGCATATATTTCGCTACTCGGACGACCGTTGACAACAGACCTCGCAAGTTACGGACACATGGACCACTTTTTTTAATTACTTCTTTGCATATATTTCGCTGCTTGGACGAACTTCAGATTACGGACATATGGACCGCGTGTATTTTTGCTTAAGTATTGGTGCTTGGACGAATCTTACATAGTATACAGATTACGGACAACGGACAACGGACCGCTAGTTGATATTTTGTGTAAATTTTGCTGCTTGGACGAAACAAGAACTGGCTTTATTCATTCATTTCATCACTGTCCGTAAGAAGGACTATCGGCATTTATCAACAGCGTCAAGTGCATCGCCTTATGCCAGCATCTGCCATTGACATCACACTCTTCTTCGTCCGTCTTGTACCAGCCTTAGAGCTGGCAGCCGAACATCTTGCTGGTGAAGGATACTCAGAGTCTGCTTAGGTATCAGTAATACACGTGGATGAGAACATCTGGTACAATGGTATTAGTACAGTAAGTAAAGTAACAGCAATCGCTATTCCGATAAACCGGCCGCAAAATCCCGATTCCAATTCTTACCACCAGGAATTGGAATGACCGGCGGTCATGACCGCCATCAATGACCGACGGCAATTGCCGGCGTGCCTCACGGGTGTCCTAGATTTCAAATTTCGTCTACTGTGCCACAGGATACTTGGTATAAAATCAGAAGAGGGTTGGCAGGATAGAATTTAGTAAAATTTCATGACAGTAATAAGTGACCAAGGAATTTGTGCACCAACCTGTGCTGCACCAGTCGAAATCTGTCCATTCTTACCCCAAGACAGACCACTATTATTAATATACCATCTCTTTGCGTCCAAGAGATTATTTCCCTACCTCATGGTGTTACAATATGACGAGATCTTGACGAGACCTGGTGGAAACCGTGGAAACCACCTCATTGGGTTGAAAATTACATGAATTCGACATGGCGAGAAAAATCAAACCACTCGCCTGGTCTGTGGAATATTGTTGACGCGATACCCGATTCACGCAGGGTCACAGACGCAAAGAGGTGAGGTCGCCATGTCCGTTCGCGATGGGTGGTGTGAGGTGGTGTGACCACGGAATTTGCCGTCGGTCATTTGATGGCGGTCATGAGTCATGACTGGCGGTTGTTCCAATTCCCAGATTTATTGCCATCGATCACTTTTCACAACACGATTATCAGCTCATCTCAAAGATCAACCACGTAGCAATGACCAAACGCTCTGTAAACTCATGTTGCGAATAGAGACGTGTTTCGATCGTTAGGTACAGCTGACGGCCTGAAGTCCCCAGTCTGACAAAGGAGGTCCGCCCGTGACGAAACGGCATTGGGTCTCTTAAGCTTCGTTCGCCTGGTTCTATTTTCATTCTGTTGTGCAATGCGACTCACCTGGTCATTAGCTCTGAATTCTGCATGTCGACCAACACTTCGGGATTTCCACTATTTAACCTCCATTTATATTTGGTGTGTTCAAATGGTTTGTGGGGGAAGAGAGGGAGAAGGAGGTGTTTACCATCCTCCTGCCATCAAAACGTCAAAACGGAGACGAGCGAGGGGATGCTATCCTCCCTGGCATTGAAATAGAGATGAGGGGGTTGGAGTTGAAATTGAGGCAGGTGAAAATCAAGGTGGAGGGGGTCTGCGGTGCTGAAATCAAGACAAACAAAGGACGGAGGAGTCGTTTATCGAGTTGAACGAGGTTGATCCGGTGATTTTATCCTCCTGGAGTCGAAGACGAGGTGAACAAGGACAGGGCCTGGCCAATCAAGAACGAAAAGGAGGTTGACCCTCTCCTGGAGTTGAAACTGAGATGATCTGCCTTCCTCCGAGTCTTGGTGCCGAAATGGGTGAATGAGCGGGAAGGGAGGGCTTCCCCTCCTGGCATCGCTTATGGCGTCAAAATCTAGGTGAACAAGCGCTCATCGCGGTCATCGCTCCTCCTGGCGTCGAGATGAGGGGGACGTATGAGTTGTGCAATTGTAAGGCCGCTGTCCTTTGCTATAGATGATACCATTTCTGTCATGCAATAGTAGTACCGAAAGACGCGAGCAGACTGTAGTAGAATGACCGCATTAGACACGTGGTGTATTAGGTATTGACGTATTGAGCAATGGGACATCATAGATAATTTAAGACCTGTTCAAGAAATGTTGTAGAACCACAATGCCACCTAGAAACAATTCCCGCTCTATCCGATGCCGGCTCCACAGCCTGTTTTGCAGCTTTGACTGCTTTAGTTTTCTCTCTGTCCGTTTTCAGTGATTCTCTCTCTTGAGTCTTTATGGACTCTTCGTAGCTACAGTGAATAGAATGCTTCGTACCAAATACCCAAACCTATGTCTTCCCAGCCTGTTGTGCCTTTCTACATGCTCGTGGTGGTGTTCCAGATGATGTAGAGTACTTAGGGCGGGGGCGGGAGCGATTCCGACGAAACCAAAGATGAGTTGTTGGGATTTGAGGAGGAGGGAGGAGAGAGGGGGAAGTGAGTGTGGATTTGGAGGATGGGAGAGATATCTCGATTTGGGAGGAGATGTGGGATAGTGGGGTGGGATAGGGAGTGGGAGGAGAGGAGGGAGGTGTATGACTTTCGAAGTCTGCTTGGACAGTTTGAGGGTCGATAAGCCAGTTGGAGATGTGAGTGGAAGGGGAGAGTGTCTGCGCGCGTTCGTCTTGAGGTAGTGCTACATTAGAAAAGGATGGTTTGTAGAAATAATATGCAGAGAACCCGTGCGTCGGGTGTTTAGCATGTCATGAACACTCGGCAGGCGGCGGCCCGGGAATACTTTCTCACTCTCAGCCATGACCGACGACATAGAGATGGGTTTGTACTTCCAACTTGTTTCTCATGTCGTGATACTAACCTGTGTATGTAGACTGGGCTGAAGAGCTTCCGCCAGAAGGGATAGACTCGGAAACTCAGTCGGAATCAGAGAGCAGGGATCACGACTCATCGGAAGACGAACAAGTACCATCGAACGTTCCAGACACGAATGCGGAGCAAGAGATCGAAGGTGATTTTGAGTATGTCATCTGGAACCTTTCTCTCATTCGCTGAGATTTTTTCTCATCTGTTTAGTCGCCTTGTCAAGAATATCCGATTACAAGACAGTTCAACTGCAAACCTTCTCACGAAAGAATGGGACTTTAATATAGCAGAAAAAGATGCGGAATTTAAAGACGATTTACGTGCCGCCTCAGGCATTGGTCGGACCCGGAACAAGGTGCTTTCGCGCAGGCTGCGTCTGTTTGAACTAACCCATGATTAGACAGGACGAAGATCTGGTCCGACACTCTCTCAACAAGTAAAATCGTTAATCGGGGATGGAAATCAGGCATATATCGACAACAACCTTCCAGATGCCATCCGTATCATGCAAGAAGTTATCCGGATCGAACCTCGTGCTGTAGCTGCCTGGTCGGTTCTTGGGCAATGTTACGAAGACATGCATGAAAACAGAAAGGCACTACAGCTCCGAATCATGGCAGCGCACCTTCGCCATGACGCAGAGGAGTGGGATCGTCTCGCGCGACAATCCCGAGAACACGGTTTCAATCAACAAGCCCTTTATTGCTACCGTAAGGTCTACAGACTGGATCCAACCAATGTCGACGCTTTATGGGATAGGGCTTCGCTAGCAAGGGAGATGGGTGAACTTCGGACAGCCAAGAACGCATACATGGGCATTCTCAAACGATTTCCTCACGATCTACTTGTCCTACGTGAACTACACATAACCCTCGTCGAGCTGAACGAACTCGGCCCTTGTGCTACCCTCCTTCAAGCCGCTTTGGATCATCACATAACGACATATCCCTCCGGTAAAGAGAGCAATGTTACAGGAATGGACCTGCTCCTGCTTTCCGACCTATATAACATGCTCAGTGAATACCAGAACGCGGTACATGTGATCCGACGCGGAACTCGTTGGCTGCAAGGAAGGGTCAGTCAAAAAATTTGGGATATGTGTGATGATGACAGAGAGTATGATGTGGAAGGATGGCCGCCACGTCCAAACACCAGTGAAGGCATCCAAATGGCATCGGGTCACTACGAGCTGGACACAAATCCTCGACACCGGTTAGCCGTCGCGAGGATCAAGATGGGAGATACTGAAGAAGGCAAAGTATGTAAATTGTTCCTTCTGCAGTAACCTTTTTTTTTTACCAGGTTTTAGCTACATGCGAATGCGGTTCTCGCTGAAGACGTGCTGGACTACTCGATTTTGTTTGCGGAAATTGCCGATGCATACTTTGAGAAGGATATGTTTGCTGAAGCTAAACCGATTTACGAACAGCTTGGGGGCGATCCTGCAGTGAGTAGCAGTAAAATCGATACTCATTCTCGTTTAATTGGTTTTTTTGCAAGACCAGCAGCGTTTATGTCCTTATGCGAACGGCAGCATGTTTGCGCAATATAGACGAGATACAAGACGCCGCTGAAGTATACGAACACAGTAAACCGTGGTCCTAATTACCCAACCTCTTTTTCTGACTAAACCTGATCTTAGTCCGTCTCGCTGATCCTACAAATAACGAGGCAAAGATGAAGCTCGCGGAGATCTATGAAATTATGAACCAACCTCGAAGGGCCCTCGATCTGGTCCACGAAGTCATTGAATCCCGCAAGAAACGGCATAAAGCCTCTAATGCGGTCCAACCAGACGAACCAGGTGGTTCATCCGCATCCACATCTCTCTTTACGGAAGAAAGAGCAGCCACCAAGGGCAAATCCTCGACCCGCCAGAACCGTCCGACCCATGCACAGTTGAAAGATCTGGAGATGGAAAGGGAGAAGGAAGTTGTTAGAGGATATCGTAGATTGAAAGAACTTTGGAGTGGTATGTTGGCTGGTGATGAGAATGCTGATAGGGAGTGGATGCTCGAAGCTGAGAAATTGGTGGACATGTTCAGAGAGACGAGGAATCTATTTCTGACCACTCGGGTGAGTTTCTTCATCCTGACTTTTAAGCCGAGATGTGAGGATCGTGTTGTAGTCGAACCCGTTCCGCGGAATGTTCCCTCGAAGCCGGATGAGAAAACGCCAGGGTACAGAGGCGGACGAAGACAATATGGCATCTCGTCTTCAGCTTGATTTGGGTGTGTTCGGCAACTTACTTTTGTTCACTTTGCTGATCGGTTCGTTTAGAAGGAGACAGCTTGGCCGGAAAGGCCTCTAGACAGGGCGAAAAAGCTAATGCTGTAAATGTGTTTCGAGGGATCTCATTTGATGATTGGTTACGGCTTTTTATGCAGGCGAGTAGAGAGCGATTGATGAGGTGTATCCCGGTTTCTGACATCTTTTCACTTAGTATTGTTTTAATTTGACACAAAGAGGCCAATTTGAGGTGGCCGATGAAGTATTACGACATATCGTAGTTTCTAATGCCTATCAGGCAAGAGAACGGCAAGATTCGATTCGTTTAACTTTAATGAGTTGCCCCAAATTCTTATTCTTAATGCCACGCACGCTGACGACCTATTTGGCAGCCTGTGCGATCCACGCTGACCGTCACGACATTGTAGTTGAACAATGCCGCAAGCTGATCAACCAGCACCAGTTCAATAATGAGCCGCTTCGGATTCTAACTGCTTCGCTTGCGAGTGGTCTGCGTAATACTGATGCGTTTATTACGTCTACGTTGCAGAAGCATCTGTTTAGGGAGATGAAGCTTTCTGATATGGCGGTTAAGAATCCTGGAAATTTGAGGTGGAATCCGCTCAATAAGCGGTATGCGTTGAAGGGAGGGACTGGCAAGGATGTGGAGGAAGAGGAAGATGAAGAGGAAGTCATTAACACTGAAGCATCTGAATCGAAGACGACTGCAACTCCGCGATTACCAACGAAAGAAGACCCGATGATTGTCACGATATACGGGCAGATATGTATCGCCGCGAAGAGTTATCAAAGTGCCATATGTGAGGCTCTCTCGATTACATTGGAATTATTAAGATGACAAAATCAGTTTACCTATTGCATGCATACGATTACTGTGCGGATGACCCGATGATCTGTCTGTGTCTTGCGATCGCATCGATAGGACGTGCGATGCAGAGACAGTCGGATAACCGACACCACCTTGTTGTTCAAGTAAGCGAAGCTTCTGGTTCCATTGAGCGATGAGCTGATGATTCAAGGCAATGGCATTCCTCACTCAGTATCGAAAGCTGAGAAGCAGTTCTGACGAAGCAGACCGGTGGCGGGGAACTCGAGAGGTGGAGTATAATTTTGCAAGAACGTTCCACCAACTTGGGCTTTATTCGCATGCGGTGAAGCACTATGAGTGTGTTTTGGAGATGGCAGAAAAGGCAGGGGTGCGTGTGTGCATAAAGCTGTATTTGAAAAACCGACGTGTTTCGACAGGACAACTTGTTTGCGTGCGAGGCAGCGTATAATTTAGCACAGGTGTATGTGTTTACGGGTGCGACGCCGCTGGCTGATCGGCTGTACCGGCGATGGCTGTCGTTGTAGTCCGTGCACAGCCATGAATTACATAATAAGAGTATAAAAGGAAAGCAGCGGCAGTTCTTATTCGCGTTAGTCATGTCTGGTGAGTGGTTCAATTCTCGATCGAGCATGTGCATGAGGCTTTGCTGCCTTGTCCCTTATCATCACTTGCCTTCCCTTTCTCGCCAATGTCCTCCACTCCCATCCCCCCCTCCTCCATTGGTTCTCCTTCCTCTTACTCCCTTCCTCCTGCATCTACTGACGACTCGTCTCCCTCTGTTTCATCTCCCACAGTTTCACCCGTCCCTCCCACCTATACATCCTCAACTCCAACCACCCCCTCCTCCTCCTCGTCCCCATCGCCATCGTCTTCCACGTCTTCGCGGGGCAGTGGTACCGCCCCCACCGCAGCCAACCCCTACCCCAATCCCTCGACCACACCAACGCCAGCCACAACAACAAGCACCACCTATTCCAGCTCAGTGCTTACTGAATCATCAACCAAGATCTATGAAACCTCCTCCACGTGAGTCTCGGTCTCCCCTCGTCTGCCCAGTCCGACGGCGGTGCAAAAGTCCGACACCCCGTCCAGCGCGGACTATAGTTTATCATCCTGATCTAGCCGTGTGCACTTGCTGACATCCATCTTATCAGTGTTACTTCCGATGGACAGGTCTATACTACCCAGATCACCGTAACTACCATCCTCAACCCCGGCACCGTCGTGTCTTCCACAACTGAACCGACCAAGGCTTCCAGTAGTAACACAGGAGCCATCGTCGGCGGTGTCATTGGAGGTCCGTTTTTGCACCAATGAGAAAAGCGTAATTCATTTTATTTTTAGGTATCGCCGTTCTTGTCCTCCTTGGACTCCTCGCCTATTTCCTGTTTAACAAAAAACGTCGTCTTAAAGACGAATTTGACGGCAACTTTGATCCGCTTGCCGTAGCCCATTCCAAACACTCCCCACATCCCTCCCTCGGAGGGGGAGCAGCCGCCAACAGTGCAGCTAGTCGTCCAGGAAATGGGACCCTTCCCCAGGTTCCTGCAGAGGAAAACGGGAGGATTGCCGGAGGCGCAGGCGGTGGAGGTGGAAGCACTTATCCGTTTGGTTCTCCTCCCTTGCCACCTTCTCATCCCCAGATGACCCAATATGGTCAAGGAGGCGGTCTTCCTCCTGGTGCTATGATGGCCTTGGGCGCAGCTGGTGCTGGAGTGACCGCGGCCGCATACAATAACGAAAGTTCGCAACACCCTGGTCACCATCGTAATCCGTCCAATATCTCGAGTGTTTCGAGCGGGAATTACCCCGGTTCCAATAATGGTCCACCCGTTGGTGCTTACTTTGGGGGCGGTGCCCCACCCCATGGGAATCAAGGACAGCCTGGCCAATATGGGCAGTATCTCCAAGGACAACAATATCCCCAAGGACAAGGACACCTTCAGCCTCCGTTATCGCCCACGAATACAACCTCTTCCGGTGGTGGTGGACCAGGATATGCGAATTACAATAATAATCAACAGTACAACAACTACGCGCCTCCGATCGGGAGAGGGCCGAGCCCAGGACCGAGTGTGGGCAGAAGTGATACCGTCAGTCAGAGTCAGTATACCTCGTCTTCTGTTGCTGGTGGAGGATCTGCAGGTGGTGTCGGTCTTGTGGGCCGGACTCCGAAGGAGATTGAAGCGTTTGGAGGGAACAACATGAGTCTCGGTGGAGGTGGGACGATGATGGGTATGCCAATTCCACATGTCGTCAATCCCGATGATGGCCCGGATGGACCTCAGAGTGTGGCCATGCCAGAACCTCAACCACATCAAGGTCCTGGATTCTTCGGAGCGCAGCCGGTTCAAAATTATTACAATCCATCTGCTGGGTCATCTGCTGGTTTATCAGCACAGCAATCACAATCTACGAAACCTGGCTTGGTCACATTGGCGCCTTCTCCTTCGATGACTTCTCGTCCACCTGTGCAGCATCAAGATGCTGGGAGAGTGGAGACGCATGAGGAGAACCCAGAAACGCCAAGTGAGGTTCCGCCTGCGTATGATAGTTTGCCTGATGAGATCAGACGGTGATAAAAGAAAAAGTTCAAGAGGCGATGGTTATATTACACAAACTTCTTTCCTTCTATTTTATATGAACTATTATTCACAACTCCGTGTTCCGCTCATTTCCTTGATTTGTTGTACTTGTATCATTCGCGAATGCCTACGTTTTACGATCCCCTTTCGCCAGACTTCTCATTTTATGCAACGCTTTTTCTAACCTCCCATCGACCTGTGTCACCCCTTTACGTTTTTCGACTGAGCCCCCCCCCCCCACGACTCTTTCTACATAAAAATTCGGTCAAGAGAGATGTTTTTATGAATTCATTATACGTTCCTTGATTCAACACCCCTTTTTACGTCTGTTTTTGGACTCGGATCGTCGGACCCCATTCCTTTGATTATTATTCCTATAATATTTTTTTTAAGTACTTGGCTCGTTACTAGTTAGTTTCCGGTATATATCCCCATGTTGCACGGTGTGCACATATAGTGACTGATATACTCACAGACGGCGAGTTACTGATTCAGATCTGGTTGTATATTATTATTTATTTCCTGCTTGATCATGATACATACGACTTCCCCATCGATATATCGATATCTACGGTTGCCACTCATCTTTGCGTTATGACTATCAGTGCATAGAATGACGAAAGGTCTATTTTTTGGACTGTAGGTGGTATTAATAATATTAGTGAAGGTGTGGTTGCATATATTAAGCTAGTTGG
>Ga0307517_10008748_pt1 | contig 14485 bp, 18 predicted proteins | sample 23_EM_MG_FD_194515 | JGI IMG/M metagenome (GOLD analysis project Ga0307517, IMG submission 194515) | Populus trichocarpa ectomycorrhiza microbial communities from riparian zone in the Pacific Northwest, United States - 23_EM | ecosystem: Host-associated > Plants > Roots > Unclassified | place... | reverse complement strand
CCGACCACGCCTGGCAGCTGGACCGGCTGCGCTCCGGCGCAGCCGAGCACGGCTTCCACGTCCGTACGACGGACTGCCTCGGCCCCTGCGACCAGGCCAACGTCATCGTCGTCCAGCCCTCCGCCGACGGACGCCGGGCCGGCGGCCGGGCCGTCTGGATCGGTTTCGCGATGGACGACGACTGCACGGAGGAGGTCGTGAACTGGGCGGCGGCCGGCGGACCGGGCGTCGCGCAGCCCCCGGCCACGCTGGAGCTCCAGTTCGTCCGCCCGCCACGCGAGGCCCGGCTCCGTGCACGCCGGTGAGCATCCCGACGAGGCAGAGGGCGGCCGCGACATCATCGTGGCCGCCCTCCCCCGTAGCCCTTCGGGCACGGGAGGTGCCCCCATTCGCTCCGACTACGCTCCGCTCGACGAGGCCACCGCCACGTCGGTAGCCGCCACCCTCCAGGCACTGGCCACCCCCTCCCGACTGCTGATCCTCACCACCCTGCGCCACTCCGCGCACTCGGTCACCGAACTCGCCGCCGCCGTCGGCATGGAACAGTCCGCCGTCTCCCACCAACTCCGCCTCCTGCGCGCCCTTGGCCTCGTCACCGGGCAACGCGACGGCCGTCGTATCGTCTACCGCCTCTACGACGACCACGTCGCCCAGCTCCTCGACCAGGCCGTCCACCACATCGAGCACCTGCGGCTCGGCGCACGCACACTCGACTGACATCGAAGCGGGCACCGGGCGCCGCACGTCGACCAATACATGCGTGAATTGCTATATGTTAATGACGCCATGCATCGCCTGCGGGGCACAGCCGCAGGCACCCTGAAAGCAGAAGCGGAAGCAGGAGTACGACATGACCACCGCCACCGGACACCGCACGCACGACAGCCACACGCACACCCACGGCGAGGGCTGCGGCCACGTCGCCATCCCGCACGGCGACCACACCGACTACGCGCACGACGGCCACCTCCACAAGGCCCACGAGGCCCACGTCGACGAATGTGCGAGCACCGGCCACGGCACCCATGAGGGGCACGACCACCAGCACGGCCAGGGCTGCGGCCACGTCGCCGTACCGCACGAGGACCACGTCGACTACGTGCACGACGGCCACCGCCACGCCGCCCACGAGGGCCACTGGGACGATCACTGATCCATCCCCTGGCGGCCCTCACGCAGATCGAAAATCATTGTCACTTGCTAATGTATGCATGTGACGACGACTCCCCCCTCCCCGGCAGCTCCCGCAGACGAGCCGATACGCGCCCTGGAGGCCGCGAGTGACCTGCTCAAGGCACTGGCCTCGCCCGTCCGCCTCGGCATCGTGCGGGAGCTGTCCGGGGGCGGAAAGTACGTCCACGAACTGGTCGCCGCCCTCGGCGTGAGCCAGCCGCTGGTCTCCCAGCACCTTCGGATCCTGCGCAACTCCCGCATCGTGACCGCCCGGCGGCAGGCCCGCGAGATCCAGTACGGCCTCACCGACGACCACGTCGCCCACATCGTGCTGGACGCCATCCGGCACGCACAGGAGTAGCCCCTCAGTTGAGGCGGGCGACCTGCCATGGAGCGGGGGTCGCGCGGAGGCGCTCGGGCAGCGTGCCGTCGTCGGGCACCCCGTCCCGCAGCCACACTCCGACCGCTTCGGCGTCGGCGTCGGTGATGATCGGGCCGATACGTATGACGCCTCCGGTGGGCCTGCGGTCTACCGCGCACGGTTGCACCGCGGCATGCAGTCCACGGTCGCGACGGCAGTGCAGAACCGTCTCCAGGCACCCAGTGGAGACCATGACCCCGTGAGGGCAGTCTCGAACGGCCCGGCGCAGCACGTCCATCATCTGGTCCGTCGCGGCCCGGCAGGACGAGCAGACGACAAGGGCGAACGGGCGGCCCCGACGGCCGCGCCCCGCGTCGCTCATGTCCGTGCCCCCTGTGGATTCGGAGTCAACTCACTCCGGTAGCAAGCCATTTGGCGGCGAATGATTTGACACCGCACAGCCGCCTCCCCACTCTATGCTCATGAAATCCATTTCCAACAGGGATGGCTAGTGCTGTGACCGGGAAGGTTCACCGGGCCGAGAGCGGCGAGGGAGCGGATGAGCCGCTGGAGCGGATCGGGCAGCCCGTGCGCGAGGCGTGAGAAGATCGCGGCCGTGACCATCAAGCTTCATGACTTCGACGGCGAACACTCGCTGACGTTGGATGTCGGTGGCCTGGCTGCTGATGCCGCAGTAGCCGAGGCAGGGCACGAGCCGAACGGGTACTTCTGGGAAGGTCTCGTGCGGTTCGCGTGGCCGGACATTGCCGAACGCCTCGACTTCGACAGCGAGGCTGGCATGTTCTGCGCGGTCGGGAGTCCGAGTGACCTTGCGCGACTCAAGGCGGCCGTTGCGTCAGTCATCACGAGCCCCGAGGCAGTCCGCGACATCATCGCCCGGGCGGAGACTTCGGGCTTCGAGTTCGACGACTAGAGCTCCAACCGGACAGGAACACCGGTTCGGTCAGACTGCTGCGGGGAGTGGGCGTCCGCCCCAGCGGATGCCCTTCTCGCTGCGGATGCGAGCTCGCTCCTTGCGTTGAGCAGCGAGGACCTCGGGGTGGCGGGCGTTTTTGTTGCGCCAGCGCAGGTAGGCGTGCAGGGCGCGGGTCTGGACGTTGTGGTTGCGGTGGTGGGAGTTGGCGATCGTGAACTGCCGCAGCGGCCCGAAGTGGGCCTCGATCGGGTTGGCCCAGGACGCGTAGGTTGGGGTGAAGCAGAGCTCGACACGGTTCTTCTTTGCCCAGCGCCGGATCGTCTCGCCCTTGTGGGCGGACAGGTTGTCGAGGATGACGTAGATCGGGGCGCCGTCCGGGCGGGCCTCGCGGATCGACCGGAGACCAATCAGGGTGTTGCTGGCACCCTTCCTGCGCCGGTTGACGCCCCACAGGGTGTCGTCGCCGATGGAGTAGCAGCCGTGGAAGTACCGCACTCCGTGGGTGCGGTGATAGGTCGCGGGGTGCCGCTCTGGGTGACCGGCGAGTGCCCAGCCAGAGCCACCGGTAGGGCGGATGCCGAGAGGGCCAAACTCGTCGAACGCGAACACGCGGTTGGGGAAGCGCTCCAGGACGTACTCGATGTGGTCGAGCTTGGCGTTGCGCTCGGGGTCCGGTGACTCCTTCCACGTCTTCGTGTGTTGGAAGGTGATGTCACGGCGGGCGAGCAGGCACCGTAATGCCTCGCGGCCGATCCGGATCACGCGGTCGTGCACTCTCCGCAGGTAAGCGACGAGCTTCCGGATCGACCAGCGGGTGAAGGGCTGGCCGAGCTTGGTCGGGCGGGTGGTGGCCGTTTGGACGACGAAGTCCTCGTCGTCAGGACTGAGAAGGCGGGGACGGCCTCCCGCCCAGTGAGGGTCCAGGCAGGCCAAGCCGATCTCGTTGAACCGGTGGATCACGTCTCGGACGGTGTCCTCGTCGGCCTGCACCAACTGGGCGATCACCGGGACCCGGTTCCCGCCGGCCGAGGCGAGCAGCATCATCGCGCGCCGGTAGCGCACCGAACTGGTGCTGCCCCGGCGCACGATCTGCTGCAGCTTGTGCCCTTCCTGGTCAGTCAGTCTGCGCACACGTACAGGCTCGGCCACCACACCCCCAACGGTCAGATCGACGGAAGTCACCGCACATCCAACCGTCCCGACCAGCGCTCCGGCGAACCAATGCGGTCAGAGCACTAGACATGCGCGTGGCATTCGTCGGCAAGGGCGGCAGCGGCAAGACGACCCTGTCCGCCCTCTTCTCCCGTCACCTGGCGCACTCCGGTGCACCGGTCGTCGCCGTCGACGGCGACATCAACCAGCACCTCGCCTACGCGCTCGGTCTCGACGAGGACGAGTTCTGCGCCGCGCCGCCGCTCAGCGCGCGAACCGGCGAGATCAAGGACTACCTCCGCGGCACGAACCCGCGGATCACCTCCCGCGCCGCCATGGTCAAGACGACCCCACCCGGACGCGGCTCCCGCCTGCTGCGTCTGCTGGGCGACGACGAGATCCACGCCCACCACGTCCAGGACGTCGGCGGGGTGGCGCTGATGGTCACCGGGGCCTTCGACGAGAGCGACCTGGGGGTGTCCTGCTACCACTCCAAGCTCGGCGCGGTCGAGCTGTACCTCAACCACCTCGTCGACGGACCCGGCGAGTACGTCGTCGTCGACATGACGGCCGGCGCCGACGCCTTCGCCTCCGGCCTGTTCACCCGCTTCGACATGACCTTCCTCGTCGTCGAACCGACCCGCAAGAGCGTCTCGGTCTACCGCCAGTACCGCGACCACGCCGCCGAGTTCGGCGTGCCGATCGGCGTCGTCGGCAACAAGGTCACCGGCGAGGACGACCTCGCCTTCCTCCGGGAGCACGTCGGCGCCGACCTCGTCGCCCACTGCGAGCAGTCCTCGTTCGTACGCGCGCAGGAGCAGGGCCGTGAGCCCGGCGCGCTGGAGCCGCACAACGCGCGGACCCTGGAGCGACTGCGCGAGGCCGTCGACGCCCGGCCCAAGGACTGGGCCGCTTTCCAACGGCATGCCGCCGAATTCCACCTGCGTAACGCCAACGCCTGGGCCAACGAGGCCACCGGCCAGGACCTCGCCGCCCAGGTCGACCCGGAGTTCCAGCACGGCCCCGCCGCCCTGGCCACCTTCGCCTGACCCGGCAGAACCAGCTCCGCAACAGACCCCAACAAGCCGCAACAGACAAGGACTTCCCTACATGTCGCTCGACGTCTCCCCGCAGCTGCTCGCCGAAGCCGAGAACGGTGAGGTGCGGGAGGAGGACTTCGTGGAAACGGTCCGTACATCCCTGCCGTACGCCTACAACCTCGTCGACCGCCTGGTCGGCGAACTGCTGTCCGGTACGGCCGAGTTCGCCGACAACCAGACCCCGCCGCCCTCCGAGAAGGAACGCGGCCAACTGTTGCGCGCACTGTCCAGCGATGCGATCCGCGGCAGCCTGGAGCGGCACTTCGGCATCGCCCTCGCCTTCCAGAACTGCCACCGGGTGGCCGCCTTCCGCCCTGAGAGCCGCGGCGGCGAGACGTACGCCCGCTTCACCTCGCTGCGGTCCCAGATCCTCAACCAGTCCCCGCAGTTCCGCGACTGCTGACGCCGCTGTCGCGGTACTGCCAGTGCGGAGTCCTCGCAGGCGGAAGCCCGAGGCCGCTCGGCCGCGGCGGGCACGGCCACCACACCGCAGGCTCTCGCCATCCTGCCGCTGCCGACCGGCATCACGCCGCCAAGATCACCACCGACATCGCCGCATGACGACAAGAGTCAAGTATCCGTAATGATTTTCATTTGGATCAGCCGACTCTCTAGTAGTGACAATCGTTTCCATCTACGGTCGTGAGTGTTCCGCTCCACCGGGCCCTGCCCTGTGTGCGAGACCCATCAGCCCGTCAAGGAGACCGCGTCGTGCGTACTGCCGGCATCCCGATATCCCGCCCCGCCCGCCTGATCGCCGGCGGCCTGGCCGCCGTTGCGGCGCTGGCCGCCACCAGCGGCTGCTCCACCGCCTCTTCCTCCGACACCGCCGACGCCGGGTCGGCGACGGCCGGCAAGACCATCAAGGTCGTGGCTGCGGAGAACTTCTGGGGCAGCATCGCCTCCCAGCTCGGCGGCACTCACGTGCAGGTCAAGAGCGTCATCGACAACCCGAACGCCGATCCGCACGACTATGAGCCGACCGCCGCAGACGGCCGGCTGGTGGCCACCGCCCAGTACACGATCGTCAACGGCATCGGCTACGACGCCTGGGCGGACAAGCTGCTGTCCGCCAACCCCAGCGGCGGGCGTACCGATCTGCAGGTCGGCGACCTGGTCGGCATCAAGCCGGGCGGCAACCCGCACCGCTGGTACTCACCGGACAACGTCCACCAGGTCATCGAGAAGATCACCGCCGACTACAAGAAGCTCGACCCGGCCGACGCCGCCTACTTCGACACTCAGAAGACGACCTTCGAGACCAAGACCCTGGCGCCCTACAACAAGCTGATCGCCGACATCAAGGCCAAGTACGCCAACACCCCCATCGGCGCCTCGGAGTCCATCGTGACCCCGCTCGCCGAGGGCCTGGGCCTGAAGATGCTCACGCCCGAGTCCTTCCTGGACGCCATCAGCGAGGGCACCGACCCGACGGCCAAGGACAAGCAGACGATCGACCAGCAGATCAGCCAGAAGCAGATCAAGGTCTACGTCTACAACAGCCAGAACGCCACCCCGGACGTGCAAGCCCAGGTCAAGGCCGCAAAGGCCAAGGGCATCCCGGTCGCGACCGTGACCGAGACCCTCACCCCGGCCGGGGCGTCCTTCCAGGCGTGGCAGGTACGGCAGCTGCAGGGCATCGAGAAAGCCCTGGGGCAGGCGACGGGCAGGTGAGCACCGTGAATCCAGCCACCCGGCTGGGCGACCTGGTCCGGCACCGCGTTCCCGCACAACCGGCCGGGCCACAGCCGCCGCGATCGCCCGCCGTGTCCTTGCGCGGCGCCGGAGTGCGCGTCGGCGGCCGCACCCTGTGGTCGGGTGTCGATCTGGAGGTCGGCGCCGGGGAGTTCGTGGCCGTCCTCGGCCCGAACGGGGTCGGCAAGTCGACCCTCATCAAGATGCTGCTCGGCATCCTGCCGCCCGCCGCCGGTGAGGTCAGGGTGCTGGGCGAAGCGCCCGGCCGGGCGGGCCACCGCGTCGGCTACCTGCCGCAACGCCGCAACTTCGACGCGAGCCTGCGCATCCGTGGCACCGACATCGTGCGGCTCGGGCTGGACGGCGACCGATGGGGCGTACCACTGCCGGTGCCCGCCCGGTTCAGCGCCCGGCGGCGGGAGGCCCGGGACCGTATCGCCGAAGTCGTCGAGCTGGTCGGGGCGAGCGCGTACGCGCACCGTCCGATCGGCGAGTGCTCCGGCGGCGAGCAGCAGCGGTTGCTGATCGCCCAGGCACTCGTGCGGGACCCCGAACTGCTGCTCCTGGACGAGCCGTTGGACAGCCTCGACCTGTCGCACCAGGGCGCGGTCGCCGCACTGATCGGGCGGATCTGCCGCGAGGCCGGCGTCAGCGTCGTCATGGTCGCGCACGACGTGAATCCCATCCTCGCCTGGCTGGACCGGGTGGTGTACATCGCCGAAGGCGGTGCGGTCGCAGGCAGCCCTCAGGACGTGATCACCACGCAGACGCTGTCGCGGCTGTACGGCGTGCCGGTGGAGGTGCTGCGCACCAGCGACGGGCGGCTGGTGGTCGTCGGCCAGCCCGAGGCGCCCGCCCTCCACACCGACCGGCACGTCGAGGGAGGTGGGACGTGAACTGGGCTGAAACGAGCGCCGGTTGGTCGTGGAATCCGCTGACCGACCTGCAGCAGATCTGGGCGTTCCCCTTCATGGTCAACGCCTTCAGGGCCGGTACGGTCGTGGCCGTACTGGCCGCCGTGATGGGCTGGTTCATAGTGCTGCGGCGGCAGAGCTTCGCCGGGCACACCCTGTCCGTGGTCAGCTTTCCCGGCGCGGCCTGCGCGACGCTGCTGGGCATCAGCGCTGGCTTCGGCTACTTCGCGTTCTGCATCGGCGGCGCCCTGGTGATCGCCGCCATCCCGCGCGTCGGGCAGGGCGGCAGCGGCCAGGAGTCGGCGCTGACCGGCACGGTCCAGGCGTTCCTGCTCGCTTGCGGCTTCCTGTTCGTCGCCCTGTACAAGGGCTTCCTCGGCGGGGTCAACTCCCTGCTGTTCGGCAGCTTCCTGGGCATCACCACCACCCAGGTGACCGTGCTGACCATCGTGGCGGCGGTCGCGCTCGGCGTGCTGGCGGTCATCGGTCGGCCGCTGCTGTTCGCCTCCGTCGACGAGAACGTCGCCATCGGACGCGGGGTGCCCGTGCGGGCCCTGTCCGTGACCTTCCTCGTCCTGCTCGGAGCGGCGACCGCCGAGGCCAGTCAGATCACCGGCACGCTGCTGGTGTTCGCCCTGCTGGTAATGCCCGCCGCAGCCGCACAACAGCTCACCGCGCGGCCCGCCGCGAGCCTGGCACTGTCGGTGCTCATCGCACTCGCGGTGACCTGGACCGGGCTGATCGCCGCCTACTACTCGCCGTACCCGATCGGTTTCTACGTGACGACCTTCGCCTTCGCCGGCTACGTCCTGGCCCGCGCGACCCGCACCCTCAACACGGCCATGGGCAGGCACCGGTTCGCGGGAGCAGGTGCTGTCGCATGAGCGCCTTCACGCATCCGTACTTCGTGCACGCGCTGCTGGCCGGCACCGCGATCGCCCTGGCAGCCGGCCTCGTGGGGTACTTCCTGGTGCTGCGCGCCCAGGTCTTCACCGGCGATGCGCTCAGCCACGTCGCCTTCACCGGGGCACTCGCGGCGCTTGCGCTTGGCTACGACCTTCGGCTGGGACTGTTCGCGGCCACCGTGCTGTTCGCCGTGGTGCTCGGCGCGCTGGGCCGCCGAAGCCGCGCCGACGACGTCGCCATCGGCAGTCTCTTCTCCTGGATCCTGGGTCTGGGCGTCTTCTTCCTCACCCTCTACACAACGTCCCGAAACGCGGCGAACGGCACCGCCGGGGTGAACGTCCTCTTCGGCTCGATCTTCGGCCTCTCCAGCGGTCAGGCCGAACTGGCGGCCGTCGTCGCGGGCGTCATCTGCCTCACCGTGCTCGCCGTCGCCCGCCCTCTGCTGTTCGCCTCCGTCGACGAGGCGGTGGCGACGGCCCGCCGCGTGCCGGTACGCCTGTTGGGCCTCGCCTTCCTGATCCTGGTCGGCGCCTGCGCGGCCGAGGCCACTCAGGCGGTCGGCTCGCTGCTGCTGCTCGGCCTGCTCGCCGCCCCCGCCGGCGCTGCGCAACGGCTCACCGACCGGCCCTACCACGCCCTCGCCCTGTCCGCGGGACTCGCGGTGGCGGAGATGTGGGCGGGCCTCGCCCTGAGCTACTACGTCCCCCAACTGCCGCCCAGTTTCGCCATCATGGCCGTCGCCACCGCCGTCTACGCGGCCGCCCTCGTCGCCACCCGCGGGCCCCACGCCCGCCTCGGTCTCGCGGAGGCGTGATGGGCGCACCGGCCGACGACCTGGACCTCATCGGCCGCCGCACCGCCCAACGCACCAGCGTCGTAAGGGCGTTGATCGACCACGGCGGCTTCGTCGGCGCCCGCGCCCTGCACGACGAACTGAGAACTCAAGGCGCGCCCGTGGGCCTCAACACCGTGTACCGCACCCTGGCCGCCCTCGTGGACGCCGGCCGCGCCGACGTCGTACGCGACCGGGGTGGCGAACGCCTCTTCCGCCACCGCCCGTTCCCCGAACACCAGCACTATCTGCTGTGCCGCGCCTGCGGGTTGAGCGCCCCTGTCGACTCCGCGGCGGTCGAGACCTGGGCCGAACACGTCGCCCGCACCTCCGGCTTCGCGGAGGTCGAGCACACCGTCGAACTCACTGGCCTCTGCCCGCAGTGCCGCACGACGTAGACCGGCGTATGGATTACCACCTCCCAGTTGGTAACGGTATCCATTTTCATATAGCTTGGTTGCGGCTCACCGGCAGCCATCGCAGTCGTCCAGGAGGACCCCATGGCCGTTCCCAAGCGGAAGATGTCCCGCAGCAACACCCGTCACCGCCGCGCCCAGTGGAAGGCGGCCACGCCGACGCTCGTGCCGATCACCATCGACGGCGTCCCGTACCTGGTGCCCCAGCGGCTGGCGAAAGCGTACGAGCGCGGGCTGCTGCGCCCCGAGGGCTGACCGCTCATGTCCTACAGCTCTCACGACCGACTGCCCGTCACCGTCCTGTCCGGATTCCTCGGCGCGGGGAAGACCACTCTCCTCAACCACGTCCTCGGCAACCGCGAGGGCCTGCGCGTCGCCGTCATCGTCAACGACATGAGCGAGATCAACATCGACGCCGCACTCGTGCGCGGCGGCGAGGCAGCCCTGTCCCGCACCGAGGAACGCCTGGTCGAGATGACCAACGGCTGCATCTGCTGCACCCTGCGCGACGACCTGCTGGAGGAGATCGACCGCCTGGCCCGCGAGGACCGCTTCGACTACCTGCTCATCGAGTCGTCCGGCATCTCCGAACCCGTGCCGGTGGCCGCCACCTTCGCCTTCGCCCGCGACGACGGCGCCACCCTCGGGGAGATCGCCCGCCTGGACACCATGGTCACCGTCGTCGACGCCGCCAACTTCCTGCCCGAACTGACCAGCGGCGACGAACTCGCCGAACGCGGCCTGGACCAGTACGAGGACGACGAACGCACCGTCAGCGACCTGCTCATGGACCAGATCGAGTTCGCCGACGTCATCATCCTCAACAAACTCGACCTCGTCGACGAGGAATCGGCCGACCGACTGAAAGCGACCCTCACCCGTCTCAACCCGGCCGCGCGCATCGTCCCGGCCGTCCACGGCCGCGTGCAGGTCGGCGACGTACTGGGCACCAGGCTCTTCGACCTGGAACGCGCCCAACAGACCCCCGGCTGGGTGAGAGAGCTCAACGGCGACCACGTCCCCGAGACAGAGGAGTACGGCATCTCCTCGACCGTCTACCGCTCCGAACTGCCCTTCCACCCCTGCCGACTGTGGACGTTCGTGACCGAAGAACTCGACAGCGGCACATACGGGCAAATCCTGCGCGCCAAGGGCTTCTTCACCCTGGCCAGCCGCCCACGAGTGACGGGCCTGTGGTCCCAGGCCTGCACCGTCGCCCGCTTCGAACCCTCCGCCGCGAGCAACCCCGACAGCCCTGACGGCCAGGAACTGGTCTTCATCGGCACACACCTGCACCCGGACACCCTGCACGCCGCACTGACCAACTGCCTCATGACCGACGGTGAGCGCCTCCCGCCCGTCGACTCGTTTCCCACATGGGACACCTACGGCATCGACGACACCTGCGAGCACGAACACCCCGAACTCGTAGCGGGCGCCTGAAGACCCCGGGCCGGGCGGCGGACGCAGCCACGGCGCTGCCCGGCCCGGCACCGATCCGCAGGGCGGTGACAGAGGAGCGACCCGAATCCATGACCAGTCGGAGCACCTCGCGCTCACCTCTCTGAGGGCTCCCTACGATCCCGTTTCCCGAGAATGCGGGAAATGCATCTGACAGCCCCACAGATCTACTCATCGACGCAGGTCAGAAGCCCCGCGTGCGGTCCCCGACCAAGCGCCTTCCAAGCGCTTGGCCGCAGGTTCGAGTCCTGCCGGGGGCGCCACTGACGCCACGTCAGTTAGGCGACGTTTTCGCAGGCCAGACGGTGTTCGATTGGCTTTCGCGGCGAATCAAAATCCCCCCTCCGCTGCGGCCTGAGTCCGGCTGACACCGGCCAAAACCGGGTCTCTACGGGTGTCCGTCCCACATGCGTCCCACAAAATCAGGACCCCTGGGATGGTCACGTCCGCCGAGGTGGTGTATTGACGGCCAGTCGGTGATCTCGTTTTGAGGCTATGCGGTGAGTTCGGTCGGGACGATGGTCTCGTCGGTTTGTGACTCGATCGGGTGGAGGCGGGTCTTGGCGAGGATTTCGAGTCCCATGTAGCGGCGGGCTTCGGTCCATTCGTCGTTCTGCTCGGCCAGGACCGCGCCGACCAGGCGGATCAGGGCGGTGCGGTCGGGGAAGATGCCGACCACGTCGGTGCGTCGGCGGATCTCCTTGTTGAGGCGTTCTTGCGGGTTGTTGGACCAGATCTGCCGCCAGATCTCACGCGGGAACGCGGTGAACGCCAGGACGTCGTGCTGGGCGGTGTCCAAGTGGGCTGATGCTTTGGGGAACTTGGCCTCCAGGGCGTCCAGGACGTGCCGCATCTGGGCCTTCACGGCGTCGGTGTCGGGTTGTTCGAAGACGGTCCGCAGCAGGGTGGCGACCCACGGCTGGGCGGACTTGGGGACCTGGCTCAGCAACGCGCGGGCGTAGTGCGTGCGGCATCGCTGCCAGCTCGCGCCGGGCAGGGTGGCGCCGATCGCGTTGATCAGGCCCATGTGCGCGTCGGAGACGACCAGTTGGACGCCGGACAGGCCGCGGGCGGTCAGGGAGCGCAGGAAGGCGAGCCAGCCGGCGCCGTCCTCGCTGGAGGCGACGTCGATGCCGAGGATCTCGCGGTGGCCGTCGGTGTTGACGCCGACTGCGATGAGGGCGTGGACGTTGATGATGCGGCCGCCCTCGCGGACCTTCTGGGTCAGTGCGTCGACCCAGACGAAGGTGTAAGGCCCGGCGTCGAGCGGCCGGTTGCGGAACGCGGCAACCTGCTCGTCCAGGTGTTTCGCCATCGCCGAGACCTGTGACTTCGACAGCTGGGTGACGCCGAGGGACTCCGCTAGTTTCTCGACCCGGCGGGTGGAGACACCCAGCAGGTAGGCGGTGGCAACCACCGAGATGAGGGCCTGTTCGGCCCGGCGGCGGCGTTCCAGGAGCCAGTGCGGGAAGTAACTGCCCTGGCGCAGCTTGGGGATGGCGAGTTCGACGGTGCCGGCCCTTGTGTCCCACTCGCGCGGGCGGTAGCCGTTGCGGTGGTTGACGCGTTCGTCGCTGACCTGCCCGTATTCGGCGTTGCAGAGGGCGTCGGCTTCCGCGGACATGAGTGCGTCGGCGAACGTCTTGACCATCGCGCGCAGCAGATCGGGACTCGCCGCGGCGAGGTTGTCTTCCGCGAGGGCGTGCAGGGGCAGACTGTTTGGTGCGGTCATCGTGCTGATCTCCTTCGAGGCTTCGACACTTCGAAGATCAGCCGGTGGCCGTTCATCTATGCGGGCACCATCCCGATGCCGGAGCAAACCCCCGGATCAGGCGGAACCCGTACACCACTTCCCTGGACGCAACCCCGGACATCGATCGGCCGGCGCCGACCCACCGGCGGCCTTCCCAGCACCGCGACCGGCAGCAACGGTTCCAGCACCGCCCACTGCTCGTCAGAAAGATCCCCTCGCCCCACCCCGGGATCATCACGAAGTGAGGCGAGGCACGGGGCAGACTGGCCCGCCTCGGAGCCGACATCGAGGAGCTCTCCCCCACCGAATGCCGCCTGACCGGACCCCAACGGCTGACCGGGACAGGCGTGGAGGCCACCGACATCCGTACCGGCTCGGCTCTGATGGTCGCCGGCCTCACCGCCCGTGGCGTCACCACCGTCGGCGGCCTGGATCAGCTCCGCCGCGGTCACGCCGACCTGCCCGGCAAGCTGCGCGCCCTGGGCGCCGACATCTGCGAGGTCACTCCATGACCCGTCATCGGACCGTGCGGCAGATCGTAGCCACCACGGACGTGCACTCCTCCTTCGTCAACACCGCTCCCTTCCTGACCCACCTCCACGCCCTCCGCCCCACGTCACTCATCGTGGACTGCGGAGACTTCTTCGAGGGCAGCGGCTACTACCGCCTCGCCCACGGCACCGTCGAACGCGACATCCTGCTCAAGCTCTACGACGTGCTCGCTCCCGGCAACCACGGCTGGCCCCACCACTTCGAACCCGAGCTCCATCGACTCACCGTCTGTGCCAACGCCGTCGATGCCACCGGCCAAGCGCTCTTCCGTCGCCTGCACACCACCCGCATCGCTGAGCGACGGGTCGCGATCACGGCCGTGATCGGGCAGCAAGCGTTCAACGCCATACCTGCCGAGCATCGAGCCGATCACCGCGTAACCGAGCCCGTCCAAGCCCTGCGTAAGGTGATGCTCGCCCACCACCACGAGGTCGACGACTGGATCCTGCTCAGCCACTCCGGCTTCGACGAGGACCTCAAGCTAGCGGCTGCCTGCCCCTTCTTCGAAGTGATCTTCGCTGGGCACTGCCACAGCACCCGGTACGGCCCGGTCCGCGTCGGCGACACTCTCATCGTCAAGGGACGCGAACTCGCCGACGGGTACGCAATCGCCACACCTGTCGGTCAAGGCTGGGGCGCCGGCACCACTCGCTTCCCGGACCGGGCTCCGACCCTTGTCCCTGCCGAACTGGCGCCGCTGGAAGCAAAGATCGGCGAGCTCAGGCAGCAACTGACCGCCGTCCTCGGCCCCGTGACCAAGACGTATCGGCACCGGACTCCCGATCGCCGCGACCTTCTCCTCGACCTCACAGCACGCCTGCGCACAGGGCTCGGCCTCGACGCGGTCATCCTCAACGAAACCGTGCTTCGTCCCGTCCCGCTCGGCGACACTCTCACCCTGGGCGACCTGCTCGCCATCGAGCCCTTCGACAACCAACTCGTCCACGCGCACATCCCGGAAGACTTCCGCAAGAACATTGATGGCCTGTTGGCCTATCTGACCGAGCAGGCCGGCCCGCTCATCACGGCACCCGCTCCCCTGCCGGACGACGCCACCACCGTGCTGACCACCGACTACCTCGCCAGCACCTACCTGGCCGGCCGCACCCACGCCGCAGGGCTGCTGCTCAGCCAAGCCGTCAAGCACGTCCTCACCGCGCCCGCCCAGGGAGACACTCGATGATCCTCACGGGCCCCGAGATCACCGCCGCCGCCCAGGACGGCCGCCTGCGC
>Ga0307517_10008747_pt1 | contig 14487 bp, 14 predicted proteins | sample 23_EM_MG_FD_194515 | JGI IMG/M metagenome (GOLD analysis project Ga0307517, IMG submission 194515) | Populus trichocarpa ectomycorrhiza microbial communities from riparian zone in the Pacific Northwest, United States - 23_EM | ecosystem: Host-associated > Plants > Roots > Unclassified | place... | reverse complement strand
CTGCGCTCCTGGTCAGCTGCCTAACCAAAAGCTGGGCTCAGTACCTCATCCTGGACTCGGTAAGGCCCCGTCTTCTGCAGAAACAATGTGTTGACCTTGCGCGGTTCCCCTATCGCCCATCGTAGTAAGGGGGATTCCGATCATGTCGCGGTCCACTTCAGCGTTGCGTTTCCAGCATGGTGATCGTTCGACTAGGATTGGGGCTCTGCAGACCAGTCGGGACCACGTTGCATTTGCAGGGGCCTGCAACGCCCAGCGTGCTGTCCCCTCGACGAAACAGCAACGAGGTTCTCAAGCTGACTACGAAAGAAACGACCGCTGTTAGGGATGATCCGAAGTCGGACGGCGCAGTTAATTCATATCAAGGACAATCCCTTTTCCCAGCGGTCGTGGACCCATCGATTACGGAACCACATTTGGCATGGAGGAGCTGAATGTCTCTGAAACAATAGCAGCCTGGTTCTTGGTCGGGGGCCAAGGGTCCGTGTCCGCTTTTTGGTGTGTTTACTTACCTGTACAGTATGCCCGTGATTTTTCGGCGAGGAACATCCGAAAGCGATGGACCCTCGGGATCTGCCCCGTGCGACGTCTGATCTAAGGGTTAGAGAACCAGAATGCAGTGTCGGGAACGGGTGAAAGGGAGGGAGGGGGCATTGAATCTGACACATTGCAAGCAGGCGTGGTCAAGATATACCCCGCTGATGTCTCGCCTCTACCAGGTGTCGATAACGATGAGTATTGACTCGCGGGGTGATTAACATGCGGGTGAGGCGAGTTTTGGCGTCAGGGTCCTTTCAAGTTACCAAAAGGGGGTGAAAGAGCTGGAGCATTCTCCGGAGCGGTTTACGTTCTCATCTAACGAACATCAATTCCTGAATACCGATGAGATATCGATGACCCATCGACCGAGCAATTTCATGAAAACGGCAGCGATGCAGCGAATTGCAGTCGCTCGCGTGTTTTTGCAGGCTCTTTGAGCTTGCCTTTTTGGGAATAGGCACCCCCTGCCCCCCTGATGCTTCTCGCGTTAAAAAGAGGCAATGACAATGGGCATGAGGTTTCAGCTCCCGGTCCTTTAACGACGACGGCTATCTTCCCGGGTTCCAGTCATCCTTTTCTTTGACTTTCATCTTCCCCGGTGCTTATAAACCAGCCACGAAACGTTTCGTAATGACCCCTACTTTCCTGGTTCCCTTGTCTTATGACCTCTCCTCTTCGTAAGCAACATCTTCTCTAGCGTCTCGACGACTCACGAATATGCGTCCCGTCAGGTGCAGGATGTCCTCAGACGACTCTGACAACAAGCCACTCAAATCGCGACCCTTCTCCCACGCGTTGACGCCCGCAGACGCGATCGCAGAGGCCTGGCGGCGCGAGTCGCGCGAAAACCAGGAGAGGTGGCGGCGGTCCGAGCAGGAAGCGATGGAGCGGTATCGTGCATCATCACCTCCGCCCCCGCTCCCGACACCACCTCCCCCGCCGAGAGGCTCACCTCGAACGCAGACAGGACAATTTGGCCAGCGGCCGAAACAAACAAAGCTGTAGCATTAGATAACCACGTGGCATCTCATTCATTTCGCCTTCCTCTCTCTCTCTTGGTTCTCCCCGGCGTTTGCCGCTTTGATTTTATTATTTTATTTTATTTATCGCGTTCTATTCGATCTTTTTTCCGCCTACGCGGGTTTACTTACTCGCTCCGACCAGTGTGTTCTCTCTCGGAGTCATCCCCTCCCCCTTATTCTTTATTTTCTGTCTTGTCTTCCCCTATGGGCTATGAGACTGTCAAGGACTTGACCGCGGGGACAGTCGGGGGTATTGCACAGGTTCATATCGAAAACACGCTTGTTCGCGTTCGGTCCCGTCATCTGACGGTACAAATGTTATGTGCGCCACCAGGTCCTCGTTGGCCAACCTTTTGATATAGTCAAAGTGGTATGTCCTCTCCCAAGCCTTTCAACACCAATCCGTTTGAACCGAACATCCAGAGGATGCAAACGGCTCCAGCCGGGACTTATTCGGGAATGCTCCATTGTGCCGGCGGGATCCTCAAGAACGAGGGCCCGTTTGCTTTCTACAAGGCAAGCTTTTCGGGTTTGCTCCCGAGTCATGTGGACTCACTCGAGATTCCATCGGGGACATAGGGAACTCTGACACCGCTGCTCGGGATCGGTCTGTGCGTTTCGATCCAATTCGCTGGTTTGGAGTATTCGAAGCGAGTATTTTCCTCCCGAAACGTCGCTTCGGGGATCGGTGACGGTTCCTTGACTGGGTCCCAGTACTTTGCCTCTGGTATCATCGCTGGTTTAGCGAACTCGGTCGTGTCTGGTCCGGTTGAACACATCCGTATCCGTAAGTCCTTTTTTATTCAGAGATGATCGGAGGAACCTCGCATCCCGTCTGGCGCCGCAACTCCGGTTTACGCGTTTCCCTCCCCTTCCGCAGGTCTGCAGACTCAACCCGATAAAGCCCGACTGTATGCCGGTCCGTGGGATGCCGTCAAGAAGATCTACGCTACCAATGGAATCACCGGAATTTACAAGGGACAGGTTGCGACCCTTTTGCGTGAGGCTAGCGGATATGGAGCCTATTTCTGGACATATGAGAAGTTGATGGAGAGGGAGATGACGCAGAAGGGGATCAAACGGGACCAGGTGAACCCCGCGAAAACGGTCCTATTCGGCGCCGCGTCCGGATATGCGGTACGATCTCACCTCTATATCGTTTCCATTCTCCTGGGTTTTGACTCAAGGTTTTTCTCATTTATGAATCATAGCTTTGGGCAGTCATATACCCGATAGATATGATCAAGTCTCGTATGCAGACGGATGGATTTTCATCCGCCACTGGGCAAAAGTACAAGTCTACATGGGATTGCGTGAGGACAACGTGGAGGACGGAAGGCATCAAGGCGTTCACGCGGGGGTTGACTCCTACGCTTATTCGGTACGTTGGTTGTGTTCGATAAGGACGAAAGCTCCGTTCTTCGGCTCACTTATGGTTTTTCAGTTCACCGTTCGCGAATGGAGCCACTTTCTTGGGCTTCGAGATGGCGATGAGGGTTTTGAACGCGGGATAATTCAAACGGATGTTCCAGGTTGCTTCATCCTGATAATTGTGTGTATTATGAGTACGTTTAGACTAATGCCGGCGGGTTATCTTGCTTTGGTAACTTGTGCGTTGTGACCTGTGAAGATGGAGTGAGTTGACGTAGCCCACCAAGTCTGGGACGATCACTGCGGCTGGCCCGGCGTCGGGGCCCGCTTGTTCTCGAAGGATCTAGATAACGAACAGGCCCGCTGCGGCTTGTGTCAAGGATCCGTAAGACTTTGGTCAAAGCACACGTAAGACAGCGAGTTGCCGTTTCGGGATCGGGCATCCTCTCGATCGGTTCGCCACCTCGCGGCGCTTACTGACCCACAACGTCCAACTGCCCGTCGTCTCCAGCAACACACAACCGTACAGAATGGCATCTACGCAAGACGTTACTGTCCCATTCATCAAAAAGAAAGGAAGATCTCGTCCCATAACTAGCCGCCAGAGGTCTGCCTCGCCTGGACCTGCTGAAACATCTTCCCCCACCACAACCGCCCCATCCAAATCGGAGGTTGTCCTGCCTCCTCGGAAGAACGCCCGCCGGCTCATCAGCGCTGGAACGAAGCGAACTGCCTCCAAACGAGACGAGGATGACGCGGAAGAAGAGGAGAGGGATGGTCCGGGCATGAAGTGGACGGCTGAAGGGTCCCACATAAACGCTGCCAAGGAGATCCTCCTGGGCGACGAGGCCGAGGAGCTCCTCGCGAAGCGACGCAAGGCGGAAAATCCTGATGGTGACGACGATGACATTCCTGAGGATGGGTTGTACCGAGGTCAGAAGGGATATACGAATCACATCAAGCGGAGACAAGAGGTGCCCAAAGCCATGAGGGTCGGCCCGCAACGCAATACAAGCACGATTAGGACGGTCACAATCGTTGACTATCAACCTGACGTATGCAAGGATTACAAAGGTGAGTTCCGACCGCTGTTTGTGGATCCCGGGAACGAAGGTGCTGACACAACGCCTGCTGTGCGTTTTAGAGACCGGTTACTGTGGTTTCGGCGACACGTGCAAATTCTTACACGACAGAGGGACATGTGAGTAGGCGTGGGGGTTCGATTGATTGCCTATGCATCGAACGATACTTACCTGGTTGGGTGTTGACAGATCTAGCCGGATGGCAGCTGGATAAATTGGCAGAGAATCCACAGAAACAGGCGGGAGACGTCGAGGATTCTGACTCAGACGAGGACGTGCCTTTTGCATGCCTAATCTGTCGAAAAAACTTCACAAACCCCGTGGTCACACGCTGCGGGCATTACTTCTGCTCCGACTGTGCCATCAAACGTTTTGCGAAAACGCCAAAGTGTATCGCATGCGGCGCTCCGACCGCCGGGATCTTCAATAGGGCGGACAAGATACTGGCAAAGATGAACAAGAAGAAGTCAAAGAAGACGGGGGAAGATGGGGTTGATATGGAGGACGATGAGGGACCGGATCGTGGCGATGGGGGCGTCACTATCGAAGGGTTATCGGGGGCTGACAGCGCTGGGGAGAACAACTAAAGGGTGCGCGCCCCCTTTTGCTTTCAATGGGAAGTATAGTCACCGTTTTACGACGGTCACTCACACACGCCCCATCCGTCTCTGGGTAGCACACTGCAGCGGGTGGATTTGACCTGATCTGGATGGTCTGTGTTCGACGGCGATACTTGTACTGATTATAATCTATCCTCATAGAGGCATTCTTCTGATTGTTGCCGTGTGGCAGCCCTGGTGCACGACAGTATCGGAGAGACGCGATATCATATCACCTCCACCTTGTGCGTTCGATCATGTTTTATGTGCAGGACGCGTGGGGTACACGGAGGTGATCTCCGACAATTTCAAGACACTGACGACAAGCTGTTCTGCCGCGAGGAGATGCTGAATTTATCGACATGCCCGCGTTTATCCCCGGTAATTTCGGTGGATACACGTCCAGGACGAGCCCATTAAAGATAGGGTGATACATGAGAAGGCCCGCGCCGAATATGGGTTGGCCGTCAAGACCCTGTGTTTGAGGTATCTACAAATGTTTCACGTAAGGTTGGCTCGTGTTCTCCTCGTATCGATAGAATTGGGGGTTGCGCGGCCGGACGGAGCGAAGCATTTCGTCAACCCCACCCGCTCAGACCTTGCGGAATACTGCTTGCCAAAGCGAGGGAAAGACGTATCACCGTTTGCCGAGGGCGATTCACTTCTCCCGATTGTCTGCGCCCATTCAGAAAAACGCGGCACCGTCATGTAAATCTGCCAGTTTGGGAGAATTCCCGGGATGAGTCGCCATGCCAGGCAGCCTATCAAAATCGGGCACAAATCCCCGATTCTTTCAATTACCCACACAACTTGGAATCGCCGCCCACCCACCCCCCTGGGAATCCACCGCGCCCTCCACAACCCCCTTTCCCTCGCTCCACGTCCTCTGGTTATTTTTCTCTTGATTTTTTATTTTCCAACTTTTCATTTTTATTTTCATTCTTAGGCGTGTGGGTGCGCGTGTATCAGGATGCTTGTACGTCAGTCGGGGCGTGTGCAGTGTGATCGATGGTGATTATGGACCGGGAACACGGAGCTTTCATATAGGATTTCATTTCACAACACACGCGTACGAAGGACATAATTTACACTGCCAGAGTTGGAGACGGGTTATGAAAAAGGCGGGTCCGTTTCAAGAAGCAAAAGGGTTGGGGGGGGGGGGAAAGTAAAATGCACAGCGAGGCGACGGCCTGGGCTTGGAACGCAAGAATATGATGAACGAGGAGAGAAAGATGTCCGTCAACGTTTTCTCAGACAAGCAGATCTGCATGGAATGCGGCAAACACAAAGCAAACAGACGGTGATTGAAACAAAATACAAATTCGACAAGCAAAAACACCAAACGTCCGTTGGTCACAACAACCGCACGCCACTTGGGCGCACACCAACTTCGAGGCCCTAGGGACTGCTCGTGCATCTCCCATCATGCTCATGCCTCTTCTTGGCGTCAGCACGCGAGAACTGCTTCCTGCACCTCCCGCACTCGTGTACCGGTGGATTCTCCGAATGCGTGCTCTCGTAATGACGGTTACGATCGTGCAGGCGGGAGAATGTAGTGCCGCATTTATCGCATTGGAAACGAATGATTGGAGGGGACGTGGGCTGAACGGCCGTTCGCGGGGTGTTCGTAAACGGCGAAGGGTTTGGGTTGTGGAAAACTCCCGGGACGAGGGGTGGGGGCGTGGAGATGTACTGGACCTGATGGGACTGACGGTTGTGATCCTGCTGGCCTTGTTGTTGTTGTTGCTGTTGTTGCTGCTGCTGGTGCGTCCCGTTGGACTGGAGCGGTGGTGGTTGTGAGTAGCCAGATAACCGAGGATCGGCATAATTGTTGGTCGGGTTATGACCTTGAGGGTTCATATGGTCCCGCGCTTAACGAACGCGAAGAGTCAGTGAGGCGAAATAGTATAGATTCACGGCGTGGCCGGAGCTCACCCTGAGTGCCCTGGTAAACGTTGGACGAGTGATGCGAAGGCTGGTACTGGGGACCGTTCTGAGAGGACGGCTGGTAGTGGTTGTGCTGTTGGTTAGGATGGGACATATCCGGACGAAAGCACTCGAGGCGACAAGGGCAAGGAGGGGGAGAGAGCGAGGACGGTGGGACCTTTTATAAGCTTCGTGGAAGGTGACCGGCATCCGTTCTTGTGTTGAGTGTGAAGGGGATAAATACCAGGAACGGGATAAATTGCGGGTAGAGGGCATGATAGCCAAATTAGACATGTTATGGAGATTGCAGACAATCCAAAGAAACAGAAAAAGAATATACCGCGCGCTGCTCAGCGCTGGCCCGCCAATCTGCCGTCCCTCCCCCCTCGGGCGTAGGGGAAGCTAATTTGCGATGAAGGTTAAGTCGGCAGAAAACAGAGGGGAGTAACCTGAGGAGCGGCTATCAGCCCAATCTAAACGGGTTTACCCCCAACGCGGTCGGTTTCTGTAGTACGTTTCTTACTCCCCTTCGTGACGCCACCTGTGATGGGGACATGCTGCGATGGGGCATCCAAACGAAGCGGAGTCGCGAGGCTGCTATCCCATTGCTTCCTCGTTGACGTGCACCCAGAGGTGTCCGCACAAGAGGATGATCCCGGATGGGCAAGACGTACACCAGGCCGTTTCTGGCAAAGCGGGTGGCGATAGTCGAAGTCCGTCTGTTCATTTGCTTCCGACGAGAGCGTTGCCAACTAACATCCGAACGCCCGATCGGTCATGACCTTGACCGGCAACCCTGGGTGATCGCCATTCAAGCACATTTTCGTAAATATCTTTTGTACATACACACACTCTCCATCTTGTTTTCCAATTTGCAAATACTACAGAGAGACTATACCGAGAACGTGAAATTCTCTCACTTATCCATTCTCGCCCCCCCCGGCCTTCTCGTACGTAACCGGAAGGCAACAGCGAGACGATGGACCAGGTTACTCATCATCTCAGCCGCGAATGAACCGCTTTTTTGATAACAGACGCTTTGCCCATGAGCAATCTATCGGAAATCCAAGGGACACAGGCACTCGCTACGCCACCCCCATACTGTCGTCTCCCGCCCCAGGCCCGCGCACGCGGGTTGCGAATCCCATAGCCCCGGAACAACGACGGCGCGTCCGAGAGGAGATTTCACGTAACGCTCCGTTCTCGTGCCACGATAAGACCACTTCGCTCAGCGTAGGACGTCGGCAAGCACCCGACGACTAGAAGCTTCTGCGTCCCATACCGCCAGTGTTTCGGAGCTAGGGGATTTGATTTGTAGTCAACGTATCATGGATGCAGGGGCACAACCACAAGTTACAACGCAACAGCGTAGACCGGTTTTAGATCCTTACGCGAATGAAGTTTGAGATAAAAAAGGTTCCATCATCATAACTGTACTTCCAGCTTCGGGTCTGCGCGCAACCAAGAAGACAGTCCTAACGGCATCGGAAGAAGACCGAAACCGATGCAGTTGTGAGCGGCGTTTGCAGCAGATCGAGAAGCACAAGGATTTGTAGTGGTGCACAGCGTGACCAGACGCACGCCCGGATCAAGCGTCATCCAAAGTAGGTAGAGCGGGACCAGAGGAGGGGGACTGGAAACCCGCCTTCAAATATCACGGCATCAGGAGGTGTGAGTAAACCAGGAAGAAAAAAAGAAAATGTAAAGAAAAATCGTATGGGCTCCCAGCGTCCTGCATATTCCGACGACCGCCTAAGGCCGAGAGATGAGCCGAACTAGCTAGCCCGTGCTCCCATTCGACGAGAATTTTGGGGCAGGCGGAGAATCCGTTCGGGGTCTGAATGGGGCCAAGGCCTGCTGGTCCGCTCGCACGTAAACTATACGAGACGAGCGCAGAGTGATACATGCGGGCGTCATGAGCTGATTGAAGGGAGAAAAAGAGTTAGAGTCGTGCTGTTCATTTGGTGGCAGGGAGGCCCACCGTCCCGAAAACAGCGGCGGGGACCAAGTCAGTCTGAGAGGGAGAAGTGAAGAGTCCTTTCGCAGATTGCCGAAGATCACTTGACCAACTCATGGCCCCCTTCGACCTTGAAGCTTGCATTCAGCAACTCCTCCGGAAACAGCTCTTACACGAAGCGCTGCTACGCGAAATATGCGAGAAAACAAAGGAGGTCCTCATGCGCGAATCCAACGTCGTGCACATCAGCGCTCCGGTCACCGTCGTGGGTGATATCCATGGGTTCGTAATCTCCCTTCCTCCCCCATATCTCGGACGAACCGGTTGACGATTTTTTAATACTATTGTTCGCCTAATTCAAGCCAGTTTTATGACCTGATTGAGATATTCCGCATCGGAGGATACGCACCACACACAAATTATCTATTCTTGGGCAAGTTACACTTATCCCCCCTCATCCCCTTTGCCCAGTCTGTTCCCCCGTAGCTAATTGCAACCGCCATGCAATTGTGAAGGTGATTATGTGGACCGAGGGCTGTTCAGCGTCGAGACCATCTCGCTACTTACGTGTCTCAAACTTCGATACCCAGACCGAGTTCAGTTAATTCGAGGAAATCACGAATCGAGAGCCGTCACCCAAGTGAGCACGAACCGCTGACTAAACCCACCCCTTCCCCTCCGCCTCCGCCTTCCCGTTCAATCCGTCCAGAACGGTAACAAACGTGCATTCTCACACGCCAACCTTTCCATGACAGACGTATGGATTCTATACAGAATGCGTGAGGAAGTATGGCTCGTCCCGAGTTTGGACGTACTTCACAGACATGTTTGACTTCCTAACATTGTCCGTCGTGATCGATGACCGAATATTTTGCGTTCATGGAGGTGCGTTATCACCGTTCTTCTCCGTTGTCAGGTAAGCGATGGAACCGACCGTTCACAAAGGCTTATCCCCATCAATACACTCAATCGACCAAATCAAAGTCGTGGACCGGTTTCGAGGTTCGTTGGGATGTCCTTCACCTTTCTGTTTTTTTTTTTTTCACATTCCTCCCGGTGGCGTCGCCTTTTTTCGCTCCTGTGTGCACGTTGTCTGTCGTTCGGTGTTTCATGATATCCTCCTGGTGCTGCGCCTATAGAAATACCTCACGAAGGTCCTATCGCTGATTTGGTTTGGTCTGACCCTGACCCCGAGAAGGAGGACTTCGCTATTTCCCCGAGGTGAGCGTCATCCCTCTTCGATCAACGGCGGGCAGGTTATCCATTCTCGTTCATCTTTTTTTTTTTCTTCTCACGCAATCCTTCACACGATCGACGCCTGGTGGTTCCCTTCCCTTTGTCGCTGTGTCGAACAGAGGCGCGGGTTACACGTTCGGATCTGGGGTCGTCTACAAATTCCTCGAGACGAACAGGATGTCGCATATCCTCCGCGCTCATCAGCTCTGCATGGAAGGGTACGCGTCCCTGTTTGATGGCCATCTGTCGACTGTGTGGTCAGCCCCAAATTACTGCTACCGATGTGGAAACTCGGCCAGCATTTTGGAGGTGAGCCCGGGGGAAGGGATGTACTTCAATGTCTTCCAGGCCGCCCCCGAGAATGACAGGGACGGTCCCAGCCATCAAGCAATACACAATCCTGGCGGAACGGTCCGTGCCTAACCCATCATTCGTGTCCCCGTCCCAAACCCTCACCCTTCTCACAGCTTCCGGAGTACTTCTTGTGAACGACCCAGTCCAATACAGTGTACACTTATTACATCCATAATCATCAGAGAGTGTGTACGACGCTCCACGAGTACGGTGAGAGTGGTACAAGTAAGGCGATGCATAGTGCATGCAAAAAAGGACATCACTTGTGCCGTCCATCCTCGAAAGGGTTCTCGGCATACTCCAACTCTTCGGCAGACCTCCGTTGGGGCGAGGACGAGCCAGTTCCAAGCGTGACGGGACGCTTCGGTAAGATCCCAAGTTTAGCTAGAAGTCTTAGTCGTTAGTCCAGAGTTTGATGAATGCGAGGAAACCACCCGCTCCTCAGACGGACTAACCGGGATCAATATTCGACACCTGTTGGTTTGAATGGTTAGAGTCTAAGGTGATGTCTGGACTCGAGGCCCGCTGATCGGGTTTGGTTGATAACGTCGTCGAAGGCTGGTCAGATGCCGGGGTGGGAGACGAGTGATCTGAAAATGACGTATAATGATTAAGGAACGAATTGGCTTGCGAGGAAGAGGGTGTGGAACTGACCGGTCATATCATATCCACGAGTAGGTTGCGTGTTAGTAGTTGGGGGTTGTTGATACTGAGCTTGTGTCATCATCGTGTGCCGGTCTTGATGCGAGGGTGGGGCGGAGAAAATTCCTCCTCCGTTCCCCGTGGAAGAAGGAGCTGGATCAGGACTGGAACGGACGTGTCATTGATATTACATACCGATTAGCGAAACAAATTCAGGGGTGGAGAGGATGGGGGGGACATTCAGTACTCACCGAGGCTGATCTAGTTCCTGTATCTTGGCCTTTACCTTTGAAAATAACGTGCTGAAGGTCTTTTTCCCAGCTGGGACGAGCACGAGGGTGAAACGTTGATTAGACGAACGAAATTGTTACGAGATGAAACGACCGGGTGACGTACTTTCGGCCAATTTGTTAAAGGTCTCTGTGACTTCCTGCATGTTGGGATTGGTTCCTGAAGGGTTCTGACCTGGAGTGTGGACGCGTTGCTGATACGGCACTGGCTCCTGGGGCGCGTGTCGTTGTTGCTGATGCAGCTGACGACGACGGTTCGCTTCTTCCTGTTCTTGGATAATGAGGTTTCTAGCGAACTCTTCGTCCAACTCTGTCTGGTCCTATGAATGGGATAAGATACCCCCATCGCAGCGAATGGGAAGCACGAGCTGCGCGCCGCTCACTGGATTGGTTGGATGCTGTTCCTTGTATTCAGGATCGCTCATCCCGAGCAATTTATCAATCGCCTTGTCCTGATTGCCATTGACCGAGTCGAGTACGGATTGCCTTGCGAGAACCCAATCAGCTTCGTGATGCAAGCAATACCGAGGACGAAATACGGGTTGCACTTACAGAACGATTAGTTCAAAGTCCGGAAACATCGCCTGGAGGGCAGCGACTTGAGGATTTATGGCGGTCTCTTCGACCGGCGGCTGAGCGGCGGCGGTCGGTTGAACCGGAGTGGGATCATTGGCAGGTGGTGAATCTGTGAATGGGGTGGGGGGGTGCGAGGCATCAGCGGGCGTCGGTTCGGTCATCTCTCTGTTCGTCAAAACTCTGACCGGCCATAACGAGAGCGGGAGCGTTCAACTCAGCTTGAGCCATCCGTGAAGTGAAAGAGAAAAGCGAGGTGGAGGAAGAGGTAGAAGATCAAGGTGAACCGCGGACTGCGGGCTATCCTCTGCGTCATGCCCATAGCAACTCTTCCCACTCAGCCTGACCATTATCTCACGAAGACTCCGTTCGTCCGTGCATGCCCCCTCCTTCTGACCCGGACACCGTGCCGGCCGTAAGCCTCGACGATTGGGACGACAATGCCTGGGCCTCGTCATCTTCCAGCAGCCACCACCGGAACCTCGCGCCCTCTCTCAAAGACACCCCTCTGAGTTCCACACGATCATTACATTCGTTACACAAGCGGCGTACGTCGGAGAATCCAAAGGTCCCGTGGGAGATCCAACACTCGCGCGCAGAATCGTCGGATAGCGTTAGAGGACACCCGTTGAGGCGAGGCTCGGGTGGTTTTTCCACACCCATCTTCAACGATCCAACCGTCACGCGTCCGATCCTCAACTTGCGGTTGTCCCCCGGTCCGACGGTCGATGTTGATAAGAATCCTTTCGAGGCGGAGAGCGGGGTAAAACTGGGTTCTGGTGAGAGGGAGGAGTTGGTGCTCGTACACGAGGTCAGCTCTCTCGCGTGCGGAATCCGGACAATCTGTATGCGTGAAGGGATTCTGACTGGGTAGGGATTCTAGGTGACCGCGACAGACTCGCTTCAGGGGGTATCACTCAAGTACGGCATTTCAATGGCTGACTTGCGAAAGGCCAACCAAATGTGGCCATCCGACTCCATTCACCTCCGAAAGTCGCTAAATGTTCCGGTCAACAAGGCGAGGAAACTGAAGAAGCTCAACGTTGATGCTCCCACTGAGGACCAGAGGACCAGTTCGTCATCGTCGACGGCGTCCCACGAAACCATGCCGGATATTCGCAGGATACCCGTCTCGCATCTTTCATTTTTTCCCCAGGGCCCACCCCCTGACGCCTCTCCTATCAACACGGCGGCTACCAACCCCCAACGTCCACGCACCTCTGGACAGTCCAATCCGAGCGGCAGCGGATTATCACCGAGCCCAAATCCATCGTCCATCTTTTCCACGCTCCCCAGGGCCTTCCCGATTGCCAAAGACGCCATCATGTCAAGATTGTCCCTTGATTCTGGTGGCACGCCTCCAAACGAAGAGCAAGAGCACGAAATGGGGGTAGTTGGGAGGGGTGCCGGTGCCGATGGTATCCACTCCAATGTTTCTCAGCAACGTCGTGATGTGGGGATAGACTCTGAGTCTACGGGTCGCGCGAGTGACCGGGGCTTACGCGATGGAAGGCAGACTCGCTCCCGTAACTACGATGCATACAGGATTGGAGAGGAGGAGAGAAAACGCGTATCAACGGTAATCCGCACGTCGCAATTGGAACCATCGCCGGAGATGCTGCTTCCCGTGCTAGGACAAAAACGGGCAAAAGGGGATCGAGGATTTGGGCTATGAGCCGACCGGACGCCAGTCGGTGGATGAACGGTGCCGTTATTCATTTTCTTAGGCCAGGTTCTTGAGTGAACGTTAGTACTGATCGTTTCTTTTTGGTCCAGACTCGTGTGTGTTTGAGGGTTATGGGCAATACCTTCCGGCCGTTCAACATTCCCAACGGCAGTGCGTTGATGTGTCCTCTGGGCCCTGCCTGTGCATGATCCTGATTTGTACATGGGGAGAAGGTTCGGCTATTTACAATGTATTGCTGCCAATTCAGTAAGCCTTTTTTTTCTCGAGACCACCCTCAAACCGAACGGTGCTTACTCGTATCTATTCCATGGACTGTTCTAGAACACACACACCGGCAAAGTCTCAATTCGACGATGCGCAGTGCCTTAGCCTTGCATTGAGCGATTCGCATGTGATGCTGCCTTTATCTGCCCCGATTCTCGGCGGACGAGAGAGCTGGAATACATACGTTCGCTTCTTCTCACAGCCGCCTGAGCCGACTGCACACTGGCATGCCAACAGATGAAGCTGTGTTTGTGATCTCTCAGGCATCTATCCCACTCCCCCCCCTCCTCCGTCCTCTACCGGTTGGGGGTCTCTGGTTCCCACATTTTCGCACGTACATAAGTATGATGTAGGTGGAGTGTTTCGTTTTGCCAAGGGAGTTGCCCCAACGGCCATGAGAACGGAGGGCGTAATTAAAGTTGGGTTCATGATGGAAGTGAGGATTTTCGATTTTGATCGGCAGTGCGGATCTCACGCCCGGCGTTTCCTCGTTGTATTTGTGTTTGTGTACGTCTTTTACTTTATCCTTATTCACAAAACGTGATAGGGTGGCTGCCCGACGCCTCCGATCTCCGTTTTTTTCTTTTTCATCACCTGCGCGGTCGGAAATCCTTCTGAAGCGGGAGTAAAATTTTGCATTTCTTTCTCGTCGAACGCGGATTGGCGGAGAGCCCCCTCGTTTTCTCGTACCCGAGCGGAAGGTCTGTCTCCGGAAGCTTTCATTTCCTGTGTTCTCGCCTTCTCTCGTTTCGCAAAGGCCACACGGTCATGCCAGATATGTGTTCTGCTTTTCTTGAAAATCCGTGGGTACAAGACTTGCTATCGCGTAATATCAACGTACAACGCACCACTATCTCTCTCCTCCCTCGGTTCCGGCAAGTTTTTGGAACAACACGGGTTTTGGGCTCTTATCTTTTCTTCGTTCGTTCTTTTCCGTGTGTTTC
>Ga0307517_10008745_pt1 | contig 14489 bp, 8 predicted proteins | sample 23_EM_MG_FD_194515 | JGI IMG/M metagenome (GOLD analysis project Ga0307517, IMG submission 194515) | Populus trichocarpa ectomycorrhiza microbial communities from riparian zone in the Pacific Northwest, United States - 23_EM | ecosystem: Host-associated > Plants > Roots > Unclassified | place... | reverse complement strand
ATTTTTTAAATAATATTTTTTTTATGTTATTTCTTAAAATTTGTATGAAATTGTAATGATTTGATAAAAAAAAATCCGTGTTAACATATGAAATATATCACAAGCTATGGCCTCCAAAGCTTCCCCCTCCAAATACAAAAACTTACAGCATTTATTTTGATACAAGAAATAATAGAGAGGAAAACAAAACATTAGAACGTGAATGTGCCCTCCTACACATTTCCCCTCCTCATTCTCAAAATACATGACACTCACTTTACTTCGGTTGATTAACTCCTATTTTGCTTTGTATTAACGATAACTCACGTGAGTGTCTTTGAAAGTATAATGATATTATTTTTTATTTTAAAATATATTAAAATAATATTTTTTTTATTTTTTAAAAATTATTTTTGACATCAAGACATTAAAATGATATGAAAATATCAAAAATATATTAATTTGAAGTAAATAAAAAAGCAAAAAAATTTTAAAATTTTTTAAAAATATTTCTGAAACGGAATATCAAACACATTCTTAGAGTTTAGCTTTCATCAAAATTATCTTTTAAATATTTAAATTAAGTTTCGAACACATTCTTATAGTTTAGCTTTCATCAAAATTATCTTTTAAATATTTAAATTAAGTTTCGAACTTCAAAACTTTTTGGTTTTGGGCTACGAAAAAATGGAGGCAGGAAGACTATTCCACCTCTTGTTGGGGCATATCGCGTATATAAATTATAACTCTTTTTCTTGAAAACAATTTGGAATTCAAACCATTCCATTCCATCGAGTGTCCGGTTTGTTAAAATTTAATGTTTTTTTAAAATTATTTTTTTAATATTTTAATATTATTTTATATTGAAAACTAAAAAAAAATATTATTCTAATGTATTTAAAAAAACACTTTAAAAAATAATAATTATCACACTTTTAAAAATTGATTTGACGAATCATAAATTAAAGAAGTTAATTAATTTTTTTTTGAGAAAAATTAAAATAATATCAATTAAAAAATTATGTATATTTTTAAGAAATTTTAATTTTTTTTATTAATTTACTAGTCAACTCTCTTTAATTTTTTTTTAAATCCAACTTTAATTAAATTGAATCTCAGATCGACCGTCAAGGTTTGTTTAAATAAAAGTGGTATACCAGAGGATGAGGTGGCAGCGAGTGCATTGACCCTGAGGTAGTTTGGTGATTTGATTTGATATCTTAACTTCGAAACCTGAATTAGGATTATACAGTTGTTTTTGTTTCCGTGATTAAATCATGTTTTTAAGATTTTTTATTTTTATTTTAAATTATTTTAAAATAAAAAAATAATTGCTACTAAATACCGCAGGCCTGGCTCTAGCCCTGCCAAGTCGTCGTGACTCGTAACAGCTCGAAGGAGGAGACATGCGTAGACTCCACGAAATCAAAGATAAAAATAAAATTGTCAGAAAAGAAAGATGTCCTTCCATTACTCCTATTTTTAACTTCATCTCACCCATTTTTCCTAGAGGTTTTTTACTTTTTTTACCCCGAAGGAACACTATGAGGAAAAACTTTCCCAAAGAAAAATTATATATATATATAAAAGATTTTAACCAACATATAAAATTCCGTGAATTATAATAATATTTTTATTCTTCTCCGTTAAAATCAATGGATTTACTGATCAGGATAGTGTCGTCTTTTTACATAATTCGTTTATTATTATTAAATTAATTATAATGATGTTATATTATGTATTTTTAACACAATAAAATTATTTAATTATCCTTAAAAATAAACAATATTAAACTGGCATTTAAAGATTTTATTATTATTTTCTTATCTTCAGCTTAATAAAATTACATAATTTTTTTTTTATCTTCTATTAAAAAATCTGAATTTATAATATGAGTTACGAGTTTTAAGAATTATATTGATTATTTTTAAGTTTTTATAAATTATTTTTTTAATTTTATTTTTTAATATTAGATTATTAAGCTTTTTATTTTGTAATTATTATCAAAAAATTTTATAAAATTATCTTGATTTTATATTCTATATTAGAGGTTAGTCGAATTAATTTCAATTATTTAAAGCAACAAACATAACTTGCTAGTAGTGAATCTTTTTTATTTTTCTAGCAGTAGATCTAGTTTTTTTTTTTGTTTTGTTGCTAGCACATGTGACACGCCACACTAACAAGTAACATGTGAGAGTATAGTTGCCTTTACTCACTACAAGCTTGAAAGGTAGCTTTTTTTAATGTATATGAATTTAATTTGTTGAGCTTTCTGATGATCCTACGATAATCGTTATAATACCTATTTGTTTTTTTTATTTTAAAAATATTTTTAAAAAAATTTAATTTTTTTTATTTTTTATTTCCTTCAAATCAATTTTTTTATGCTTTTAGATTATTTTGATATATTAATGTCAAAAATAATTTTAAAAAAATAAAAAAATATTATTTTGATATATTTTCGAGTGAAAAATACTTTAAAAAGCAACCACAACCACACCCAAACATACTAGTTTCGATGTGTATATGATGTCCTTTTTTTTTTTCCTCTTTTTTTTTTTTTTATCTTCCATGCTTTAGTTATTGTAACAATCTATTTTATCTTCTTTCTTCTTTACTCAATATACATGTGGTCCCTCAACTTATATATTTAATGAATTTTATTACTTGAAAACTACAAGTGTTTATTCTTATTTTATTTTTTTCCTTTTAATTGCAATATATTTTCTATCCACCAAGTTTTTATAGGTGAACCAAATAAGAGGAGAAGAAGAAAATATCCATGAAATCATATCTTAGAAGTAACAAATGGGGGCACAAAGCTATGTTTTGAATTTGATTTAATAGGGAAAAATAATAATTTGAATGCTCATGAATTCCAAAATTAATCCATTCAAATTTTAGAAAATACTCAAATTAGTTTATATATTAACTAAAATTAAATATATTTCTCGAATTATTTTTTAAACAAAATAAATTATCCTAAAATAAATACAAATATCAACATTCAAACACAAAAAACAACCTTCCTTTTTTATCACCTTACCCAATCCAATTTAAATTAATTTCTATCCAACACAGTCCAAATCACAGCATCATTTTCCTCTTCCATGAATTTACCACAAAAAATGGAACCAGCTGTCTATAGACTACAAGAAACAGGGTGACATGGCAGAGAACATTGGTCCCTTTGACGCAGACACGACACGACACAACACAACAGTATCTATCTACTCTTCTCTCTCTCTCTCTCTCGTTTGACCATCCACACAAACACGCAGAGAGCATCCACAGTGAATGTGAATCACTGTACTGCGCGTGCGTCACTTCTCTTTCTCTCTCTGCTTAGCCCCCCCTCTCTCTAGTCTTTCTGTAGCCAGCCCTTTTCATCGCGCAGAAGTAACAGAACCAACTTTTGTTTTTGGTATCATTTTTTCACTCTTTCTCTGCTACGTTGCCAGTCCCTCGAGCTTCATTTTCTTGGTCTCTGTGCACAATCCAATATCTCACAGTCACATGATGCTCTCTTTCTTTCACATCTTTTCATTTCTTGATTCTCAATCATCACCATCTTTTACTCATTTATCTTTCTCTTTCTATGTTCAAGAGAATCACTTGTTCCTTGCTTCAAGACATGTAGATAATACTACCAAGTAACAGAATAATACAGGTAGGCCAGTACTGTTTCACTGCGCTTTCTACTGGGTCTTCTTGGCTGTCGTCTCCTGCTTTCTCTTCTGTCTTTTTCACTCTTTCCCATTGCATCTTTGTAATGCATCTTACTCTTTTTTTTCTCTTGGTATCCCGTTGCTGTTTTGGGCAAACTTGGTTAGCTACATTGTATTATTTTGTTGGAAAGAATGGATTTTGTTTTTCACATGGGCTTGGCTGATAAATGGTATTTGAGATTCGAGTGTGTTTTGTTTTGAAAGAGAGGGATTTTTGGTTTAGGGTTTTTGGTTTCTTGGAGAGATGAATGAAACAACAGGGAATCCAGCAGGGGCATGTTTGGCGTTGACAGAGAAAAAGGCTCACAGGTCTGGTGGTTGTGTTGGTATTTTCTTTCAGTTATTTGATTGGAATAGGAGATTCGCCAAGAAAAAACTCTTCTCCAGGAAATTGCTTCCTGCAGGTTAGTCCATTTCTCTCTAAACCAAGAATACCCATTTGAACTAGAATGCTTAAAATTGATTTCTTTGGTTGTTTAATGCGTGTGTTGCTGCTGCTGCTGTCCAGCTCGTGCAAAACATCCATCAAAGAAGTTTGGTGGGGATGAGAAGATGCCCAAAACAAAGCTCCATCTGGTATGCATTTTGGTTTATAAAGTTGGATCTTGATGTTCATAGATGTTTTTAAGGGACACTTATTTATATCTCAATAAAAAGAGATTTAATTCTGTGAGTTTGGTTAGTTTTTTTTGTTGTTGTTGTTGTTTATCATGAGGGCTTTTTGCTTGTGCTTGAAATGTAGATTGTTGATGAGAATAAAGGAGGTTTTCCAAATGTAAAGAAAAGCGGGAATTGTAATAATGATATTGTAGTGAAAAAGCGTGAAATGAGAGCTCCAAGTTTGGTTGCTAGGTTGATGGGCCTCGATTCTTTGCCAGCCGTGCATCGAGATAAGCACAAAAAAGTTTCAAATTCTGTTGCTTGTGATGTTACCGAAGAGAAACTTGTTAATGATAGTCATAGTGAATCTGATAGGAATGATTTGAATATGGAGAAAGGGAGCACAAAGGTTGAATCTAGGCCTCAAAAGCTTCAAAAGACAGGTCAGTTTGAGAGACAAGCATTGACTAGGTTCGGAGCCGATGTGTTGCAAATTAACAGTGTTTTGTCAAGGTCGAGAAGGCATCATCATCCAAAACTTGCACCACCAGTTAAGAGTCCTAGGATTTCCTCGTCCAAGAATGCATCTAGGACGTCTAGGTTGATTGATGCTGCTACTAGAATTTTGGAACCTGGGTTGCAAGCTACCAATAGGTCAAAAAGTGCTCTTACTTATCCAAGTTCTATGAATTATTGTCCTAGGGATGAAGTTTTGACAGAGGAGATTGGAATTATGTTACCAAACATTGTGAAACAACAAGATATTGGAGATTGTAATGAGGGAGAAGGCACGTCTTTCATAGGGCAAACTTCTTGCAAAAATTGTGGTAATTTGTTTGATGTTGTGGATTCTAGACCCAATGTGAAGGAGCGGCAGTTCGTTTGTCCATCCACTCCTTCAAATTATATGTCCTCTCAAGAATCAGAAATGATCAAGCCTAGGCCACCCATATCCACTCCTGAGCAAGAAAGAAATGTAATTTATCAGAGAAATTGGGACCAACAATCCATTGCTGTGAGAGAAAAGGATAACACACGAGTACCAAGTCAAACCATCACAGTTATCAAACCTGTGTCTCCAGAGTGCCAATCACAGCGGCAATTGAGAAGCCAGCAATGCAGGCCTCAACAGCAAGAGTCATCTTCTATTACTTATAAGCAGAGGATTCATACTCAAAATGAGATGTTCATAAGCAGGGATGGAACTCCTCCAAGGGCCAAACTAAATAATCTGCAAAGCAGGAGAGCTTCTTCAGCTGCAAATGGTATTAATGAGGCAACAGATTTTGTTGCTTTGAACAGAAGCATAATCAGTCGTGGCAGGACAAGGGCATCTAACTTGGCTGATAATTCTACAATTGACAAAGACAGAAAAGTTTGCAGCAGACGAGATGATTCCATGTCACCGCTAAGGAGCCCAGCGCGCAAGAGGACAGTTGGTGTCAATGCACAAGTTGAAAGTACTGGACTTGCTAATCCGATGTCAATGGGACAAAGGAATACCAAGTCTGACAGTGTGAGTAGAAAAGTGGTTGCATCCAGCTCTCTCTCCATGGACCGTGCATGTATCAGAAGTAGATCTGTTAATGATGGAGAGTGTAATAAAAATAATGGCAGTAGGGAAAATGATGCTATATCTTTTACGTTTAATTCCCCATTTAGGCACAGAACTTTTGTTTCCAAGGGGCTGAAAGAGAGGAGTCTTCAAATTGATAAGAACACTTCTCACCAAAGAAGGCTGGTGTTGGATGAAAATGATGGCAAAACACCTTTGCAGAATCAATTTCCATTAAGAGGAGATGCCCTGGGCACAATTTTAGAGCAAAAACTAAAGGAACTGGCCTCTCAGGAACAGGATGAATTGACAAGTGGAGGTAGCAAACCCATGAGATCTACTGCTATGATTCTCCAAGAGCTAATATTTGCTTTGACTGCGGATCAGCCTATGTCTCCACATGCTCATATGTTTAATGCAGACAAAACTTACCAGGTTGGTTTGCTATGTATTGGCATGGTGCTGTCTTTTTATTATGCTGTTTATGGTCCAGAATTTCTGTGCTTATTTTGTTTTAGTTTGTGACTTAATTAAAGCATCTATGATTGAAGAAAAAACTACAAAACGTCCGTTCCCCTCTGATATCGGTACCTACCTTATCTCTAAATAATAAACTATTTTGAACTGTTTTAGCTTGCATGTCTGTTTGGAGAATGCTGATTCTGGTGCTTGTGTTGAGTGAAATTTCTTATACCATTGGCGCAACCAAAATAAAAGAAAATGGAGAAATTAATGAAATTGTGCAAGGATTGCCTTTTCATTTGATATGTGTTCTCATTGACTAATGTCCCATGGGTTGGTATCTTTGTTTTATAGTGAGTTAAGAAGGTTGTCAAATTTGACTTTGTCGAATGACTGAGTTGCTGTTTGAAATTTGTGCACCATACAGCGCGTCTTAGTGATAAACTTGCTGTCAATTATGAGATGTAAGGCCTTTGAAACTTTTTGGCTTTACCCTCTTTTTTGTATTTCTTTTTCATGGTATGTGAGAAAACAAAATAAGTTTCCGTGATCAATTAGTTTCAGTGAAACATTGGCCTTTCCTTTCCTCCTCCTTTTCAATTGATTTCAACGTAAATACAGGTACACGCATAATAGAGATTAGGTTGGAAAAAAGTGTACTCCAACTCAGAAGAATCTAGATTTTGATAGTCATGTTCTGGTAAGAATAAAATATGGCAAAACTTTTACCAAGAATTGGCTCTTGCAAGAATGGATGTATTAGTTCATGTAAAATCCCCAAGGGAGTTTTATTCATGTCCAAGCAAGTTTCAACAATACTATTGAAGTTCAGCAACTTTATGAGTAAAGACTGGAAACTGGCTGTGGACAGGTGTGGAGAATGATAAATAAAGAGGGCATTTTTAACTTAGAGTGGGATAGAGGTGGTGATTGAGTGTTATAGATTAAAATATACAGAATATGAATTGAAAGCCAGCAGTTTTTAGGTGGCCCATTCCTAACATATGTTACTACTGAGTGGTAAAGATGGTACATCATAGGAAAAAGCTAATAGAAATGGAGTGAAAGCATTTGTGAGATACAAACAAGTGTATAGGTAGCCCCGAAAGCATGTCAAAACGAGAAACATGCTTTGGTTTGAAAGTTTACGAGGCAAAAAGGGATGTCTTAAACAATTGCTTTCCATGGTTAGCTAAAGTGATCGCCTCTGCATGCAAATCATCATATTAACATAATGGTAAAAAATGAAAATAGTGTGTTACAGAGGCACTGGAATTGTAGTTAATGGCTGCAATGATAAGCTACCTTTGTAAGTATTTTGAGGCAATAGGGAAGGTTTATCTTGTCAAATAAGCTAGAGACGTTACTGGAGCAGGAATGCATAAATAGAGCTGAATAACCAGATTCATGGAACTAGTCCTGAGTTGTTCAATTCAAGGTCATCTTGAGGCCAAGCACGCACCCTAAACCTATACGCCATGAAAATTAACAGTTTGCCTTTTTATGAAGCTAGGTTTCCTTGATAGTATTTTATCTGTAGGTGTGATTTTTAAAATTATTTTTTGTGCTTAATGTACCTTGACAATAACTGGACCTGACATGTCTAGCGTGTGTGTTACTCTTCTCAGAAGGAAGAAAAAATCAGGAGGAATTCAGTTGGAATATCAGTTGATGGTGATCACCTTAGTCCTGGATCTGTTCTTGAAGCTTCTTTCTCAAATGACAGTTGCATTTCAAGCAGTCTGGATGAGAGCTCAGGTAAGAAAGTTAAATTTTATGACTATGCAGAATGAGGATTTCATGATTATTTTTCATTGAACTACTCAGAACCTTGACTATGAATTTTCTGAAATAGTGGTGTATATATATATAAACCCTGTTTTCAGTCACTACTATGTTATCTAATCTTTTATCAAATATTTTGAGCTCTCTTTACATGTACTATTTTTGCTTGTGATTCTAGGACGCAGGATGCTGCTGGACTCCATGGATTGCTCCTATGATCAACCACAACCAGTAGATACTGATGCGGATCTTCTGGATTGTGCATCCTCTTTGATACAAGGGAGGACAGGTAGCAAGACGGTGACGGATCTTCTTAACTATGTTTCTAGGATATTACAGAGCATCAATCTTGCTGGTGGCAGGTTAACTGGAAACAAGCTCACTCATGCAAAGGAGGTTATCTTGAATGCTGAACTGTTGTTTGGTAAAGCAACACTATGTAATTCAGATAGAATGAAGAGATTTCTCGTTGGACCCTTTCTGCTTGACGGACTTGAAACTCTGGCTGGTGCCTTGTGGAAAAATCTTAATTGCCTTCCTGGATTTGAAGAGAGCAAGGAGGGTAATCAACTCAGAAGCTTTCTTTTTGATTGTGTGATAGAATGCTTAGATTCAAAATACACCCGGTGCATTAACACTGGATTCAAATCGCGGAAAAGAGTACCGTCATGCATGAATGCAGAAATGTTGATTCAAGAGATTGGCGATGAAGTCAGAAGGTGGACAGATTTTGCTGGGATGATTCCGGATGAGATAATAGATTCAGAGATGAGTCATTCCTTGGGAAAATGGACAGATTTTGAAATTGAAGGGTTCGAAACTGGTGCAGAAATGGACAGCGACATACTTCAGACTTTGGTTGAGGAAATTGCCGTCGACCTTTGGGAGTGCAGGGTGGATTCCTTTTGAGGGGTGTGACTAACATAATGGAATGTGGAAGTGTATTTTGTTTTACTATGATGCCACATTGTCTACTATGAAAGTGTCATTTTATTTTTTTCTTAAAAACATGTCTAACGTCATTGATGGTTAGTTGTAACTTGTCTTGACAATGAAAAGCAGCTCCAAATGGTCTTCTGCATAAATCTGTAGTCTGTATCCTTTAAGATCGATCGCTTTTTCAAACCCATGAAATAAGCAACTCTTATTTATGATTCGGTTTCAAACAAAACAACCAGTTCTCTAGCGTTCTTCATCAAACTCAACTGCAGAATGTTATTGTCTCTATGCAAAGCATACTGGCACCGACAATGAATGAATCCAAGAAAAATTTTCTCGCCTTTTCTTCCAGGTTGCAAACCTGAGCTGGTATGGTGTGTTGAAAATAAATTAGATTTTTAGTTTTTTTTTTAAATAAGAGGAACCGGTCGAGTGGTTGAGTTGGTAGAATTACTTTTTTAGTTAGAATAGGTTTTCTTGTTTAGTTCAATTTCTTATTTGTCTAAGATTTTAGATCTATAAATAAGGTGTAATCAAAATCATAATACATTGAATAGAAAAGAAAACTTAGAGAAAAATATTCAATAAATGATATCTTCCTCTTAAAATCTCTCTTGATCTTTAGCTTTGCAATTCAGCATTATTGTCCCTAATAAGTTTCTTGAATTGATTTTATTTCAACAAGTGGTGTCAGAGCTTGTTCTTATTGTTTGACATGACCAATCTAAACTTCCCACTCTAGTATCCTTGTTTGACAAAGGATAATCATGAGATTTGATGTATTCGTGTGAAAGCTTGGCTAGGTTCCCAAGATGTGTGAAAAACGACTACAAAAGGCTTTGAAGAGCCTGTAGAAGGAGTGACATTGACATCTGCCCCAAAGAAGGCTATGCAAAAAGCATGAAAAAAGGATCAATAAGCATTCATAATCATCCATTAATGTTTGGATGACACCACTTTTGAGATACTGGCTGACGCAACCACCGCCAAGCAATGATGATAAGTTTTGCAACACTCAAACCAAGGAGATGATAACGTATAAAAGGTACACTTGCAAAAGTTACATGGTGCTTTGAAAATTTACATATGCTTGAATAAAAGAATATCTCAAATTACTTTGTTAGAGTATTGGCCATATACAATCAGATGAAAAGATATGGGGAGAAGATGGAAGAAACACATGTGATAGAAAAGATCTTATGCTCATTGCAAAAGAAATTCCACTATGTAGTGGTCGCAATAGAGGAATCATAAAATATCAATTTTTTTAACAATTCAAGGTCCCATGGAAAAATTACAAGCCCATGAAAAAAGAGTTAACGAAATTCAAGAAGACATGGGTGCACAAGCACTCTTCTCAAAATTCTTAACAAAATAGAATCAAGATTACTCTAGATATATCCAAGGAGGTAGAGGTCGTGGACAAGACAGAGGACGATCAGGAAAAGACAGATTTAAAAGAGAAGACCGAGGCAGCCTCAACAGATTAATCAATCGACTGATTGAAGCTAACCGGTCGACTGGATCCTCAAACATTAGCTATTCGAGACCTAGGTTTGACAAAATAAAAATTAATTCTTATAATTGTCAAAACATGTCATTATGCCAAGGCTTGTTGGAATCCAACCAAAAGGGTTGAAAAGAATGTCAATCTAGTAGTAGGAGAGGAGCAAAAGACCACTTTATTATTAGTCCATGATGAACGAATGGAAACCAAAGAAAACATGTTGTATCTTGATAATGGAGCCAGCAATGACATGTGTGGAGACAAAGACAAGTTCATGGATCTTGATGAATCAATTAAAAATAATGTTATATTTGTATATCATTCAAAGGTTTTTATCAAAGGGAAATGTATGATTATGATTTAAATGAAAGATGGTAATCATCAATTTATTGGTGATGTATATTATATCTCAACTATAAAATGCAATATATTGAGTTTGAGACAATTAATGGAGACAAGTTATGAAATTAAGATGAAAGATCGTATTTAGACATTACTTGATACTCATAGAACTATGATAGCAAAGGTAACCATGACAAAGAACATGATGTTTTTTTTCTAAACATGGAGATAAATGTGTTTAAATACCTAAAGACACGTGTGAAATATCAGACTTGGCTTTGGCATATAAGACTTAAACAAGTAAACTTTGATAGCTTGAAGATGATGATGAAAAAGGAGAGGTTGAAGGGTCTACCATCCATCAAACATTTGAATCAATTGCGTGAAGGATGTTTAGTGGGCAAACAATTCTACAAAAGTTTTTCAAAAGAGTTTGCATCTAGAACAAGTCAACCCTTACAAGAGATACACACAGAAGTATGTGATCCTATTCAACCATGCTTATTTGATAAAAATTTTATTTTATGCTCTTTATTGATGATTATAATAGAAAGACATGAATATACTTCTTTTAAAAAAAGCCTAATTGTATTTAATTATTTTAAGAGTATTTAATTATTTTAAGAAGTTTAAGGAATTAGTTGAAAAAAAAAGTGATTATTCTTTAAAATCACTTAGGATAGATAGGGGGTGAATTTTATTCTAACAAGTTTAATGAGTTTAGTGAAGATCAACGTATAAAAATACTCGTAACAATGTCTAAATCCCCACAACAAAATGGTATGGTAGAGAGAAAAAATAGAAGCATCCTCAACATAGCGAGAAGCATGCTCAAAATCATAAAGATGCCATAGGATTTTTAGGTTGAAGTTGTAGATTGTGTTATTTACTTGTCAAATATATGTCATACAAAAGGCTTGGATGTCATGACTCCACAAGAGGCATGAAATGAAAAAAAAGCCAAGTGCTGCTCACATTAAGGTGTTTGGGAGCATTGAATATATGCATATAAATGACTAAGTGAGGATCAAGCTAGATGACAAGAGCAAAAGGCTAATCTTTATGAGTTATGATCAAAAGTCCAAAGGATATAAGCTTTACAACCCCAATAAAAGAATGGCATTTCATCAGTTCTTGATGAAGAGAAAAATAGATATGAATATCATCAAAAACTAGTTACACCTCCACAATCACTAATGAACTCAAATTCACCTTTATCATCTTTTTCTAGTAAAAGTTCAAGTAGTGACAGCCCACCAAGTCCATAAAAAAAGATGATGAGCTTTAATGACCTGTATGAAGTAACTAATCCAATTGATTCAATTGATAATAATCTAACACTATATTATCATCTTGCCACATATGAACCTATAGTGTTTAAAAAAGCAATAAAGGATGAAAAGTGGAGAATTGTTATAGACAAGGAGATTGCATCAATTAAAAAGAATGACACATAAAAATTGGTTTTTATACTAAAAGGAAAGAAACTAATATGTGTCAAGTAGGTTTAAAAAGAAAAGAAGAATGTGAAAGGAGAAGTGGAGAGATACAAGGCGAGATTGATGGCAAAAGGCTATAGTCAAAAGTAAGGAATTGACTATGATGAAGTTTTTGCTCCAGTTGTTAAATTGGAGACCTTTCGATTGATAATTGTTATAGTTGCCCAACGTAGATGGAAAATCTATCAAATGGATGTCAAAGTCAACCTTTCAAAATGGATTTCTTGAAGAAGAGGTCTACATTGAGTAACTTATGAGTTATGAAGTGAAAAGACATAAAGACAAGATATTAAAGTTGAACAAAACTTTATATGGATTGAAGCAAGCCCTTACAGCTTGATATAGTCGCATTGATAGTTATTTTTTGAAGAATGGATTTGTAAATTGCCTCGTGAATATGCTATCTATGTAAAGATAAAATAGAGTAGTGATACTCTTATTGTATACTTATATGTGGATGACTTGATCTTTACACATAATAACCCAAAGATGTTAGGAGACTTTAAGTAAGCAATGATCAAAGAGTTTGAGAAGACAAATATTGGTCTTATGATTTACTACCTAGGAATTGAGATCAAACAAGGAGAAAATAGAATCTTTGTTAGTCAAGAAAAGTTTGTAAAAAAATTTCTTAAGAAGTTCAAGATAGAGCGATGTGCAAAAGTGAATACTCTAGTTAAGTGTGAAGTGAGGTTGTCAAGGAATGATGAAGGAGAGAAGATAAACTCTACAACATTCAAGAGCTTAGTTGGAAGTTTGAGATATTTGAAATGTACTCGTCCAGATAATCTCTTTGGAGTAGTACTTATGAGTAGGTTTATGGAGACACCAACTATGACACATCTCAAAGCATTGAAGTGAATTATTTGATATATCAAAGGTACCATAAATTTTGGCTTATTCTATGGTTACTTCAACAACTTTGATATTGTGGGTTATAGTGATAGTGATTGGACCGAAGATATGGATGATAAAAAGAGCACTACAAGTTTTGTCTTTTACATTGAAGACACAACATTCACATAGAGTTCAAAGAAGCAATCTATAATCACATTATCAACTTATGAAGCTAAATATGTAGCTACTACAATATGTGTTTGTCATTCCATATGGCTAAGAAGATTATTGAAGGAGTTGCAAATGCCATAAAAGAAGCATATAAAAGTTTATGTAGACAATTTATTAGTTATTGCCTTAACAAAGAATCAAGTATTTTATGACAGAAGTAAGCACATTGACACACAATTTTATTATCTACGAGATTGCATTACAAATAAGAAAGTTGAAGTCAAATATGTAAAAATCCAAGACCAAGTTGCAGATATTTTCACAAAGCCACTCAAACATGATGTTTTTGCCCAGAAAAGAGATATACTGGGAGTAATTAGAAATCAAGTTTAAAGGGGATGGTGAAAATAAACTAGATTTTTGGTTTTTTTTTAAATAGAGGAACTAGTCTACTAGTTGAGAACCGGTGAACCAATTGAGTCGACAAAATTACTTTCTTAATTATAATAGGTTTTCTTGTTTAGTTCAATTCCTTGTTTGTCTAAGATTTTAGGCCTATAAATAGGCTTGTAATCAGAACCATAATATAAAGCGTATTGGAAAAAATAACTTAGAAAACACTCAATAAAGTTTACTTTTCTCTCAAATTCTCTCTTATTGTTTAGATTTGCAATTCAATATTATTGTCCATAATAAGTTTCTTGAATTGATTTTCTTCCAACATGGTATATGTAGCCAAGCTACCTACTTTTGATGCAAATGTGCTTCAATATTCATCAAAATTAAATAACAAAATCATCAAGTACTAGATATTAGCATTCATTATTAGAAAACATCAAGGATATCAAGCAATACGTGAAAATTGAACTCAAGGTTCCATGATTATATGGAGTGAACTCTCATAGGATGCCTTTTAGCCTTTTATTATGGTAGTGTTTGGTTACTATCTCAGGAAAACAGAGATGAAGACAGTGAAGATAAATGAGACAAAACAGAAAACGAGACGAAGACAGAATTGTGTTTGGTAATGATTTACGGGATAAAGTGACTATCTCTGTATCATGTTTAGTTATGGTGAACAA
>Ga0307517_10008744_pt1 | contig 14490 bp, 18 predicted proteins | sample 23_EM_MG_FD_194515 | JGI IMG/M metagenome (GOLD analysis project Ga0307517, IMG submission 194515) | Populus trichocarpa ectomycorrhiza microbial communities from riparian zone in the Pacific Northwest, United States - 23_EM | ecosystem: Host-associated > Plants > Roots > Unclassified | place... | reverse complement strand
CAGAATAAGGGAATGTAACATGTGTACATGTTCCGGTAACGGTACACAGGAGCGGGCAGTGCAGGATCTCCTATGTTTAGTTGATTTATATTTGGTTTATTTGATTTGATTTCAGCTCCGCCATTGTTTTTGAGTCAGATAGGCTATGCTATCGTATTGCTATGTTTAGTTTGCTTTGCTGGAAGTTTATATTTAGGATTCCGGGTATGGAATGGTCATGTAGCACTGGCGAAGGCTGAGCACTGTTTGTTTGTTTCTTTCTTTGGTCTTGCAGGATTACAGGATTCCGGTATGTGCGCAGCTACTGGTAATGATCGTGATTGCAGAAAGGCTATCGCTCTTGGGTTTTGTATTTAAACCAGTCTCCTGGCTAGCAGGAGACAGCAGACTTCGACAGACCTTCAGTCTAAGAACACACTTGGTTGAACGGCAATCCCTGAGTCCTATTTGTCCTTCAACTATTATCTCTTACCCTCGGTGCCTTGAAGCCTCCCTTAGCACCAGCGCTAGCAGGTCTACCGCCGGTCCTATTGTATCTTCGTCAGACAGGAATAAACCTGTTACATTAACAAATCCCAATCAAGGCAATAGAAGGTCATTTTTGGTGGAAGGGCCTTCCATATCGGAGATCAAAAGGAGGCCCAAGAGGATGACGAATTAGATGAGCGCATTAGATATTTCCCATCAAGTACAGTCAATCAGGTGAAACTGATATTCCTTGTACCAGGTTAGATCATGAAAACATGGTACAGAGCAGGGATCAGAGGTAGGAGAGTCATGGTACGGTGCTTATCAAGTGTGTACCATAATTGTGTCCAAATCAGAGCAATTGAATTTAACAAAGTGCAAACTAAAGAACTAAACATTCATCATCAGAACCAAACATTACTGTTTTTTCTTTTTCTGTTTTTTTGGTGAGTTCCTTTTCAATCCTTCTTTTCACAGCAAAAACCACTACTATGGAGTGAAGAATGAAAGACCTATTGTGCTACGCAGAAACAGCAGCATTGGTGACCTGGAATAGCAGAATTAAAACAAATAGGAAAATCAGAAATTAAAGAAATTAAACAAGAATATAAAAAAAGCAAGACTTAGATCAGTAGTGCAGGGCAGGGGATCATGGGATTGTTGAGGAGAAGGACAATTTGGTAGCATAAGTGAGGGCAAAGGCTAAGGAAAAGCAGCAGGAAGAAGGTAGTGGGTGGGAAAGCAAAGGGGAGAAGAGCACTAGCAGTGAGCAGAGGAGCCATGGGGTGGGAGAAGTAGATGGGGAAGTAGTAGGTGGGGTAGTGCAGGGCGGGAGAGTAATAAGCAGGGAAGTAGTGGGCACTGGAGTAGTAGGCAGGGGGATAGTGGGTTGAGGAGTACAGAGCAGGGGAGTGGAATACAGGGAAGTGGGATACAGGGGAGTAGTAGGCGAGATGGGCAGGGAAGTAGTAGGCAGGGGAGTAGTGGGTGGGGAGTAGTGAGCGGAGAAGAAGATAGGAAGCTGAGGGGGACTGAGGGGTAGTTGATAGACAGTAGGTTAGGTAGAGTAGGAGAATCATGATAAGGAGTAAAAAAAAAAAAAGTGACGAAATAATGGATAACTAGTATTTAGTATGACCCCCATTTGCACTAAGAACAGCATCCACTTGATCAACCATAGTATCCAGAATCTGACCAAGCTGATACTCAGTAATTAAATTCCACTGATCTTGAATGGCAGTAATCATGTCGCTATTGTTCTGGGGGTGGGGGAGAAGCTTGCCGATACGTATCTTCATCAATCTTCAAACAGCCTCGATTGGATTAAGATCTGGGGAGGTTGCTGGCCATAGCATAAGATAGTTGTAGAGACTACCCTCCTATAGCTCAGTAACATTAGTATGGGCATGATGGGGGGAAGTATTATCGTGTTGGATATAGACGTAATTGTTGGTTTAAACTGACTCAGTATTCCAGAAACGATCGAAATGGGGTAAAATGTGGGTCTGATGTCCCCCTTGACATTTATTGTCTTACCCCAGGCACCTTTATCTCAAATAATTAATGGGCCCTTATGATGGCTAACAATGCAGCCTCTGACAATAATCGATTCCTGCTTCTTAAATTTAGGCAAAAGGCAGGACTCGGCAAACCCTTCCTCTGCTCGCCTAGTGACCCAAATACGACCAGGAGCCCTAGCATCATTAAAGGCACATTCATCCGTCCAAATAACCTTGGCCCAATCATGAGTCCATACCTTATAGATATCAGCCCAGGAGAAGCGTGCCTAATAAATAAATATATTGAATTAGTATTTAGAAAAGCCTTATTATTGAATAATATTTCAAAATACAAAACAAAGCGTTATCTTAGGAGATAGAGGCTTCTTCACAAATGGGTGTAGAGAACTTGGCAATGGGAACTAGAATAATTGGACCTTATCTGGAGAGCTTGTTTGGCAAAAATGGGACTGAACTACTATTAGAGGATCCATATAGGCCATGGAAGCAGACAGACTTGCGAGAACTGTAGGTGTTCCAGGTGGTGGAATTTTCTGTGTAACTCCAGATAACTGGCGGGCCCTACAGGTAATTGGCGAAGACTGCACATGACAGGTAATGTCTGCAGAAGACGGGCAAGGACTGCAGAAGACGGCCCCGGGCAAGGACTGCAGAAGACAGTTGAGGACCACAGATGGTGGGTAAGGATAACACGTACGATTTGGGAACTGATCGGTTGAGGACTGTAGGGCCCTATAGTCACCATCTTAAATGGTAGGCTTTCTGAAAGAACGGACGCACTTGCCCTACAGCTTGAGCCACATACCTAGGATGCTCTGAATAGCGGTCCTGGCGGTGGCTACAGGGCGGGACGCTTGGGAATATTGGTCCACCATAAGGCAAGAATCCCTCAAGAGTTATTCAAGTTATAAAGCCAGCATTTGTTATATGAGCTGTGTACATAGGCGGTGGACTTGCCATGTCATGAAATACTGTATTGTAGGAAGTCAGGACTATAATAAGCAGAACAGACAGGGATATATTTGGCTGGTTAACCTTAGATAACTGATCAATAGTTTCTTGCCAGACCTTGTATCCAAAAGTGTGGTTTCCAGACAGCAGAGAATAATTGGCATTAGGTAAAGAATGAAAGTAGAGAAATTACAAAGAGAGGGAGATGTTGGGGTACCTACCGCTTGGGTTTTGATTGAAAGAAAAGGTTTCTTTCGGGCAACACAATGATTATATTTTGCTGAAGACATTGTACCAGGTAGTGTCCAATTACAGGCATTGAGACAAGCTATTTGGGCAATTTCAGCATAGGGTTTGCCCTGATTTGCTACTGAGGCCGTAGCTAAGGTGATAAGCTTCTAGCGGTTTGGTGTATAAAGAATAGAATGCCGGCCACAAATACTATTAATAGTGAAAGTATGTGGTAGATGTGCAATACGGTAGACTGTAGAGAGCGCAACACCAGTTGCTGTTGCAATCTGTCGATATGACCAGTTGGCAAAATGTTTGAGCCCACGGATCTTATGGTAATGGCCAACATCAACTTCAGTACGTAGAGACTGGGGGTTGGTTTCCAGGCTGCTTGATTCAGGACCAAGAACGGAGGTGGGACTGTTAGGATGAGAGATACCGAAGGAATCGACTCTGCTTTCGACTTGAGTCTTTCTTTCTCTATTGAATACAGAGCAGGGAGTAGAACAGTGAGTGGGACTTAGAAGGTTGCAGTCAGGCTCCGAGTTAGCAGCAATAATATACTGGGACTCTGAGCAAGGCTTTGTGGAGGTAGTGGAATATGTTAAAGGTGTATTTAGAAACGGAATATATGAAGAGGTCTCATCATAGAAGGTTTCGGCATCAAAGAGCCAGGTACGTAGAGGGCCTGGGCTTCCTGGAATGGGAAGGAGATGCTCATCTCTACTAGTCAACTGTTAAGACATTGTCAGCTGACATAGAACTATAACTTATAATAACCTATCGTAGAAGCTTTCTTGATTTCTATTTATCATAAAATTATCTATACGTATTCATCACATATCGATTGTATATTTATACCCACACACCATTGCCTCGTATTTCGTGGTAATCTTCAAATAATTAAGACCAATTTTCCATTTCTTATTTTCTCTAATGATCTAATGATTATGAGTATGATCATTCTACACATTCAACCTACCTTTCACTAGTCTTGATTTAAGTGAGAATACCAACACGACTTTATTTACCATCAAATCAGCATTCAGTGGTTGTCGCAGATGCCCCTTAGTTGGAATATACACCGCCTGGGCCCTCAGCAAGACAGTACCCTTAACGAGACACAGCATGACTTGGCATTTGTAAAATAGCAAGTAGACTTAAGATAATTAGTAAGACATATTGCATCATTGAATTGAAAGGGAAGGTGAAAGAATCAATCGAAAAGGTGAGCCTCTTTCATATCTAATAATCAAATTATGGCTTCAAAAGACACAATTCTTTTCCAAGTACAAGAACTAATCGCCATTAATATGACAGCTACCCAAACAGCTCTAAGTCTTACTATTGCAGCAGCGATGGTTGGGGCTGCTCTGAGTACGGTTATGCATCACCGCTAAGGGAGAAAGAACCGTGAGGAAGAGAGCGAACGGAGGCAAAAGCTCTTGCTTGAGGAGGAGAGGGTGGTGATAAAGAGGTGCTATTTTCACTACAGGTTGGGTTTTCCCCCAACTATCTGGCAATTGCGTGAAATCGCAACCTCTGTGGTACAGAAAAGAAATCCCAAGGCGAAGCTGGGACAAAGTTGGGAGAATTCTTTTAAAAAAAGGCATCCAGAGTTGAAGACACGTTTTAGCAAGCAAATCGATGTTATTCGCAATATTCGGGGAAATGATATTGATTTAATGAATCACTTTTTCAATGAGGTATGATATTATAGATTATTTCGATATTTTATTTTATTTTATTTATTATATATTTATTGTTTATTGTTTATTTTATTATTGATTTTATTAATTCTTCTTTATTTGTTTATTTGATTAATTAATCTTTATTTATTTTGATGTAATTTTTATTTTATTAATATTTAATATTAGTATAAGTTTATATGCTTGTGTTTGTTTAAATTATAAAGATAGATTGACTAGATTTTTATAGTTAGGATCAATTGTACAAGAGTATGGGATAAAGCCTGAAAATACCTACAATATTGATGAAGTAGGCTTTTTATTAGGCTTAGGTCAGTCAGAAAGAGTTTTGGAAGTTATCAGAAATCCTCGTGAGAGTGGAGAATTGAAGTATCAGGCACAGAGTTAGTTTTTTTTTTAATCTATATAAATTATAATATGTACAGATGGTAATATGTATTTAGATGATACACGTGAATTTGTCACTGTAATTGAATGTGTCTGTGCTGAAGGGAGAGCATTAAAGCCAACAATTATATTCAACACAAAGGAGTTTATTGCTGAGTGGTTTCAAAAGGTCAGGGGGGTTCCAGAGGATATCCTATTTGGCCAGTCACATAATGGGTGGATCAATGAGCAAATGGCAATAGAGTTTTTAAAAGGAAACTTGGGAAGCCAGAGTACTACAGGACATAAAGCAGGAGATGAATTTCAACTTCTACTTTTTGACTGACCCAGCAGCCATGTCAACATGAAGTTTCTAGACTTCTGTATTACACAAAAGATTATTCCCTACTGCTTGCCTCCGCATACCACCCATCGCTTGCAGCCACTTGACATTTCCATATTTTGTCTGTACAAACACCAACATCAGCAAAAGATTTATTCCTCTTGCTGTTCGTCAGACGCACAGGACGCATAGGACGCACAGGACGCGCAGGACGCACAGGACGCACAGGACGCACAGGACGCACAGGACGCACAGGACGCACAGGACGCACAGGACGCACAGGACGCACAGGACGCACAGGACGCACAGGACGGACAGGACGCACAGGAGGTAAACTCCCATTCTGGATGCGAGGTCGATCCGACGGCCCATGCAGAAGATTCGCTCAATGTCCCGTTGCGTCCTGACAACGTCCTGAAACGGACCCTGCGTCCTGTGCGTCCTGACGGCTTCCGACACTATGCTATCATGTCCTGACGTCTTCCCACGCTCGGGTATCATGTCCTGCCGCCTTCCGATACTAGGCCATCATGTCCTGACGCCTTCCGACGCTAGGCCATCGTGTCCTGACGCCATCCTAGCGTCTGTTGTATGCGCCTTCCCCGTCCTGATACCTATACCCTCCGCACTATTTACCTGATCCTTCCAGACGCCGGTTACTTCTTGTCGCGCCTTCCAGACTCATGATACTCCCGCCCTCGATCTGCACGTGCTGATCACATAGCCACTATTCTGGACCTCTTCCTCACACTCTCCCATGTTCTAGATTCAAGTTTGTTTTCCCAAAATTATTGTGATATTGCTCATAATTTATTGCAGTCATCCCGAGGCCCTATACTACAGTATCTACTATGATACTATGTGACTATTGCATATGACCTTTATTACCCCCGCTTCTGCGCGTCCCATCACTAGAAAAAAAATTACATCTACCTACATGTACCACCTCCTCTTAAGCACCCTCCGTGGTATTCGCACTATCCTGCCGGCCACTGGTTTCCTCCAGCGCCCCCGACGCCCCTGGCCCAGCTTCTCTGCTCTGGGAATCCTCCAGGCTGAGCGATAAGTGATTGCTCATTTGAGAGTTGACGGCCCCCCCTTCCTTGTCAAGACTCCCATGATTCGACCCATCCGAATCCAGAAACGTTTGCTCCTAGTCAATCGACATTTGACTGAGATCCAGTGATGTTTCCATCTCCTGCGACCGATTTTGACTATCCTCGAGCCTCTCTAGGCCGCCGACGTGGGTGTCAATCGGCATCTGTCTCGGTAGGGCAGGATCTCCCGAAGTCTGGTTGCCTAGCTGTCACTTCAGTTCTGCATAAATGGCGTCGTTATCGTACGAGAAGCCCTCTCTTCTCTCCTGCCGGATGCTATGCTGTTTCTCGCGCCTCTGTGCGATCTTTGGACGAAGGTTTAATATAAACATGTCCTGAGTCGCCCGGGCGAACCCCCGCACCGTGTTCTTCTGCTAAATAAAAAGATATTATCTTTTTCACGATTAGTGGACTCGGTTATCAAAAAACAGGCAATGATTCGGACTCTCCCACCTTCAACTACTTCAGGATTGAAGTTGGGGGGTTTCTTATATAGCCCGGTTTGCAATGCCCGTAGTAAATGGCACAGTATTGCACATGTCAGACAGACTATCGTACCCTTTATGCGCTTCAGAAACTTAGGGTCCAGCATGCCTTGCATTTTGATTCTGTTGAAATACTTGCCGTATATAGTGTCCGCAATCTGGGGCGCAAGGAACCTAAAGGTTAAGTCCTACATGCGTTCCGCGATTAGTCATGTCCACCCAAGTCCAATGGCTGGAACCAACCTCATATCCATGGGGTGGGCACATGAACCTGTCCCCTTTCTAGCAGATAATCAACCCTGCGCGCCATAGCGGTAGGATTATCTGGCGGCAGATCGTATAGCTGTCTGATATTATGCTTCACATGATACAAGAATTGCGCTCTCACTGCAGTATGTTTTTGACGGAGCTGTCACAGTCAGTAACCGTCTTCACGTCGTATCACCTCCGGCTGAGTCAACTTACCTGCTTCACACTCTCCTCCGATGGCTCAATATTCCCAGCATCCGATATTGTCTCCAGCGCCTTTCCCCATACTGTGTATATCTGAGATGTCAAAGCAACCGGGTTTGGAAGTGGGTTATCAAAAAGTGTGTACCAGAGCATCAGCGCCATTGCCTGCTCTAATATGGTCCCCTCAGCCCCTGTAACAGTATTTCGCCGGGAATCGGTCGCCAGCCTGGGCCGCCCCGGTTGTGGGATACCCGGTTCACCTACCGGACTCGAGGATCTGACACCAGATGTAGTACCACTATGGGTAGCTAGCGGAGACGAATATCCCATGCTTGATAACAGAAAGGTCAGCGGACTGTAGGCTCTACCACGGATTATGCGTCCACGATTTGCTGGTGTCCGTCCAACGAGAGGTACCTCCTGTGATCTGGAGGTGGTTGAGATTCGCACCATGGGTCGTTGACCCTTTCCCTGTCTGTGAGAGGCCTGCCACCTATGACGCCGTCCCGATGTTGTTCCCTCGGAAATGTCAGACGTGTCAACATCGATCTCAGTCTCCGATCCAGTCTCATCTGCATTACATGGGTTTTGGTACTCATCACTGCTATCGTCGCTTAAATGCACAGTTTCCAAATGCCCTTGCCTGTTGGGCTCCGCCTCGGGTTCAATATTTGCCCTGGTTTGTATGGATGTTCTTCGCGGTTGCTTGGGCGGTCTTGCTAGAACCCCAGTCTCACCCAGACCTGGTGATTGGTTTCGATGCGACGGCTGGTGGGTTAAGAGCGCCTGGGAGCGGCCAGATTCGTCCGCCTGCATTCCCGATCCGGATCCAATAGGGTCGGGTACAACGTCGCGCCTACGCCCGTTCATATTCAAGTTGCCAACTCGAGGTGCTGTCTGACTGGATGCCATAGTATCCGGTACGACATTGCGTCTACGCCCATTCAGATTACCAACTCGAGGTGTTGGCTGACTGTATGCCATGGTATCCGGTACAACGTCACGTGTACGCCCATTCAGATTACCAACTCGAGGTGTTGGCTGACTGGATCCCATGGTTTGTGGTACGACGTCGCGTCTATGCTCGATCTGATTGCCTGCTCCATTGGTCGGCTGACTGTGTAAATTTGTCTGTCGTTGCTGATGCATCGTAGAATACAAGATAATCAGATGTTAGCCAAAATATAACTCTGATTTTTGGGAGGGAAGAAAATAGTTCAACCTATATCGAGTCTTGTGAAGACGAGAAGTTTGCGCGGTTTTCTTGTTTTCGATAGGACGCGTTAGATCTTATAAGCTAGGACTTAGGGGGGGGGGTGCATCATACACTATCACTCAGTATTGAACGCAGATATGCTCTTGCGAAAAATGGTTTTCTGAATATTCAACATTGTGTCCGTGGTCCTACTACTCTCAGCACTCCTAGACTTCAAGACTCTAGGCTTAAAGATTTGGATGAAATGGGGGCGTTCCTAAGGTGGGGTACTAGCCACAAAAGGTATCGGTTAGCGACAATAATTCTAGCGAGAGATCAGCCACACCTAAAGCGGACGATAAATATGGAACCTTATCTCCAGCCAACCAATCAACACACATGAATGTAGAACGCACTGTAGTCGCTTGATGAGCGCCCCCAGGGCCTGGACAGTTCTGGTTTGATAAAGCGATGTGGGCTGAATCTAGTAAAGGTTAAACTTCAGTTAAGGCGAGGCTGGGAGTCTAAGATGCAAGGGAAAAAGGGGATCAGGCCCAAGAGATTGAAATAGCTAGTCATACAAGATGCTAACGCGAGGGCGCTCAATGGTATGATTAATATCCTATGCTAGCCAAGCAAATCCCATGGTGAAAATTCAACATCTAAACTACGAAGCTTGCACAATCAGACAGGTAATGAAAAAGTAAAAGAAAATCCACAGAACAAAGAATCAGTTGCCGGCAACGCTGGTGCTTGGTCGACGGCCCTTTGGCGGCGTTTGAGTGTTTTGGCCCCCGGCTGTAGGGGCATTATGAGTGTTAGGAGCCGGGGATGGAGGAGGCCCAGGGGAGGTCGTGATATCCTGATCCAGCGAAGGGGCCAGGGTTTGTGGTGCCGGCGGAACCGTCTCGGCATTTGGCGTACTGTGAACCAATGGGATAAACTCAGCATTTGGTGTGATGGGAGCCGGATCAATTGTCTCAGCATCGGGGATCGTGGGAAGTGGCGCAACTGTGGGGCTGACGGGGGTGGGAGCGCTGACCGGACACTAATCAAGCGTTTTAGAGAGTCCAGCCGGAGGACTATCGTTGGTGCTATCGTGTGCATCACGGTCGCTTCCTCTCCGGTTGGGATTTCTCAGCCAACTAGCCATCCATGGCGTCCCCTGGATCAGCTGTAGAATGGTTCTCTGCTGCTCGGAATCTGACGGCACCGACCGCTTCGAGCGCGACGCTGGCATGGTGTGATTAGAGCCCGATGCCTTCTCCTCCACGTACAATGGGAGAAACCTGGTGGCGCCAGATTGCCTCGAGGGGCCAGGGGTGCCTGAATTGTTGTCCTATTCAGGCGGTTTAGTTATTGAGTCTGGTATTCTTCTAGATAGCTGAAACACAATAAACTTACATCGATAACAATTGTCTGCCGCTTCTGGGGCATCTGAGATTCCCGTTGGCCCTCCGCCACATCCTCCTCGCTGTCGTCCTCCTCGCCGTCCACCCCCTCGTCATCCTCATCGTAGTCCATATCTTCCATTTCATCCCCGCGCTCTCCCAATTGCTGCCTCATACGCCTATTTCTCATCACGATGTGGTTGTACTTGTCGTACTTGTCGTCCTTGTCTTCCCATTGGATGCCCCCCACTATATCTTCTGTCTCCCCGGAATGATCCCAGACGTTGCAGTTGAAAAATGGGTGTCTGCCCCCGACAGGCTCTGGGGTTGATCTGTCATCCCCTGCTTCCTCGAGGCGTGACTCCAGAACTATGAGATCCAGAGGATGTTTGCCATCGTTAGGAAGGAACCACGCCCGAAGGTCATCATCTTTGTGGAGGAAGATGAGGTCTCGGAGGGGGAGTGGGGCTGTAGGATCCAGACTTAGTGTGTTGCTACCCTCACGAGTTGCGCCGATGAGATATCGAGGGCACAGAATCGCCTCCTCAGCGCGTTGCGCCTTTATCACGCCGATCTGATTTTTTATGCTTGGCGACTCAAGGACTCCCGAGGCGATTCCCCAATCGGAGCCATTCTGCCACCAGGGATGGCCAAGGAACGCATGCTCACCTTGAGGGGGACCTGTTCGGCGAACAATGTGGATCCTCATTGCCTGTGGGGAATATGCAGAAGTTGAATTCGGCGATGCCACTGAAGATATCTATTACTACGGGGGACCGCAGAACTTAGCGTGGATTGATCACTTACTCGGAGGTCCAGCAACCTCATCACCTGCCCGCTCTGCCTAGTCATGCTCCATTGCCGTCCGTAGTTTCTTAGCCGTGTCCTTGACCAAAATCCTCATTTGACAACTGACCTCCCTAATGTGGTCGGCGCAGTGGTTTTTTTTTTTACAAATTTGATCTGCGATTTGACAGGTGGAAGAGAAGTGGCAAAGTCGAGGATGACCTTGAATTGATCGTTGGTTAGCCGTCCTGGATTGAATGAGCAGGACTTGATATAGCCCTTAACATCGCGACGCCATACGTCGTAGGCTCTAGTTTTGGTTCGAGCATTCTTGAATCCACACAAGCTTTTTGCATATGCTATGTCGCCATAGCGCCCACTGATTCATGTGTTAGTTTAAAGGGTTCTTGGATATATGGGTAGGTTGTTGTTGATGTACCCAGAATCGTCAACGGCCAGAAGGGGGGGGGGGATTTTCACGGGATCCCGACGGCCCACTGTGACATGAATGACAACTGTCAGCCACACATCGGAGCATGTTTGAAGAATAAAGGTGTCAATGGATCATTGGTTACCTTCTCTCCGCACTCCGTCTGTGGGCGGCAGCACGCGGGGGAGCCCTGCGTTTACCGCCCCTGAATTCACTTTCATCGTGCGGGACTGCCGGACGTCTACAACCAATCATAATATTAATATCGAGTGCAGGTCAATGGTGTCACGGTGCGAACTTACTTTCCTAGGCTCACAGAGCTTGCTTGTTTATTCTTTGTCGCTGGTACGCCAGGCTGCCTGAAGTAATGCGATATTAGTATTGCCCACGATTAAACGATTGGACGAAGTGTACTTACGCTGCCCTTTTGCCCTGGGCTCTTTGGGCGCTCTCGCGGGGCATTTCAACTATGAGAAGTGATGAAGGGGGGTGGGGGGTGAACAATGTGAAGGAGGTGTGAAGAAAGTGAAGGAGGGCAGATGACGACCTTTATAGATGTCAGGAATGCTCGTGGTGTGTCGCAAAAAAAACCCCCCAGACGTCTGAGTTGTGTAAACATTACACCCTACGATGTAATGACCTCGTAGAGTTTGCACGACTCCGACGATCTCGCACCCACCATTCCAATGAAGACCTATCTTTGTAAGCTCTAAATTTAGCTCTATAGATAATTCAAATCGATGCTTATCATGTGTCTTCATTGACATATGAAATAAGCTTTTAAGGCTCTCCAGAGTCCTGACGCCGGGGGGTTGTTGTTCTGGAGATGCCAAGAGATGTCGTTGCCCTGGCTACAAGACCTTGATGTAAATATCTTCGCGGAAGACCCCAGTATCATGCGGGTTAAAAGATAAGATGCGATCATCTCCGAAGATCAAGCGCTCACTCACTTGTTCATGTGTGAGGCTGACATCAGCCCTCATCGACACTCATCGATACTCAGCAACTCTCATCGATACTCAGCGACTCACAGCGACACTTCGACGTTGAGGAGGCCGCCACTACCACCATATTTCCCTGCAGAGTTGAGCTATCTAATCTATAAGCTTAAAATTCCAATCCTGAATACATGAAAGACTACGATAAACAAAACTAATAAAACAATGAATCTATTTAGACACCACAAGCAATTGCCCCACCGTCGCATCCATTACATTTTGTGAACCCCCCCCGCCATTGAACCCCTGCGAAGTCTCTTCGATATCTGTTCCTCACAATTGTGGCCCTTCAGATCTCCGCCAATGCGTACCTCTACGCCTTTCATAGACTCACGCTACGACGCTCCTAAGCCTGTTTTCTTAAATTTAGGAACGTCCAAATTTTCATCATCCAGAGCACCGCGCTTGAGAGTCTCGCTCCCGCGTATTAGATGCCCAAGGAGGTCAGAAGACATTGCGACATTCAGTGGGTTCAAAGATTTGACAGCCAGCGGGGTACGAGCCATGAGAGATTCAACAGTGTCTCCAACAGGGGCTGGTGGCATCCCAGGGCTGTCCTGACCCTTACGCCTGGAGTCCGCGACATCAGATGAAGAGCCGGATAATCCTGGAAGGGAAACACTTGGGGCGTCTCCATCTTGGTGATTCCCTGATCGATTGGCATTTCCGTAATCAAATCTGGGCAGTACATATGGAGCCCGGTAATGCATGTTCCCCATATGGCCAGCTGCGGAAGCGGCCCAATCGGTGACGGCATCCTCATAAAGATATTGGTGTGCCCTTAACGATGGTGTTGCTGGTCGTGTATCGCCCTCGTGGCGGTAACAATAGATCATGAGATCGAGTGGGTCATCGAGAACTGGATTCAACAGGAGCCAGGCTCTTACCATTTCATTGCTATCTATGAAAACATAATCAATGCAAGATACCCGTTCGGAAGGAACCCTGCGGAGCCTTCGCCGGCCTTCTCCAGTGGCATCAAGTATATAGCGAATTCTGTCGTTTGGTACATTTCTCGAAATCATAGATGACAGCCCCCGGATGTCATAGGAATCTAATTCGGCAAACTGGACTCCATTTATATTCGGGGGACGCCAATGCAGCATGTTCTAGTCAGGCCTAAAATTTAAGTTCGCCCTCCATTCTGGTGTCTGACCCTGGCCGCGTCTGGAAGGCCAGGTCCAAACAATACGCACACCACAGGGCCTCCCAAGTAGAGCACTCCAATCTAATAATCATCAGTTAGCAAGTAAAAACACAAAAGGCCTTAATTGTTATGAAAGAAACTAACCTGTTGGCATATGGTCGGGAGCCGCGTAATTCCCACCCCTAGGAAGCACCCATGGAGTCGGGGCCTTGGTCCTTACCAGAGACGGAGTCGATATCTCTTTCGATGGGTCTGGCGTGCGCATCTGATAAATCGCAGGCGCATCTGGTGCGTTTGCGGCATTCTGAGCCTAATAGTTCAGAGGAGGAGCATGTGCTAATGGATTAGGAAGAGTGTTATCGGCGGGAAGGGCAGGTGCGTTTTGACCCGGAAGAGCGTAATTCGCAGGAAGGCCCGGTATGTTTTGACCAACAGGAGGGTAAATCGCAGGATGAGGAGGTACGTTTTGCCCTGGAGGGGGGTAATTCCCGTGATGATCAGGTACGTTTTGTGCTGGTACGCCTTGCGCCGCTACACCTTGCGCCGGAGGGAGGTAATCCCCATGATGAGCAGGTACGTTTTGCGCATGAGGGGGGTAATTCCTGTAATGATCAGGTACGCCTTGCGCCGGAGGGAGGTAATCCCCATGATGAGCAGGTACGTTTTGCGCATGAGGGGGGTAATTCATGTAATGATCAGGTACGCCTTGCGCCGGTAGGCCTTGCGCCGGTACGCCTTGCGCCGGTAGGCCTTGCGCCGGTACGCCTTGCGCCGGTAGGCCTTGCGCCGGTACGCCTTGCGCCGGTACGCCTTGCGCCGGTACGCCTTGCGCCGGTACGCCTTGCGCCGGTACGCCTTGCGCCGGTACGCCTTGCGCCGGTACGCCTTGCGCCGGTACGCCTTGCGCCGGTACGCCTTGC
>Ga0307517_10008742_pt1 | contig 14491 bp, 14 predicted proteins | sample 23_EM_MG_FD_194515 | JGI IMG/M metagenome (GOLD analysis project Ga0307517, IMG submission 194515) | Populus trichocarpa ectomycorrhiza microbial communities from riparian zone in the Pacific Northwest, United States - 23_EM | ecosystem: Host-associated > Plants > Roots > Unclassified | place... | reverse complement strand
AAATATTTCAAAAAAAATAATAAAATTTCAAAACATTTTCAAAAAGAAAAAATATTTTATTGCATACGGCCAAATCCTAAATTTTTTTAAAGCATATCTTCATAAAAACAAAAATTGCATCTTTTTCATGTTTAAAAAAAAATAAAAAATGGATATCGTAACCAGTTTATGATTATCCATGAGGATTTGACCAACATGTCAAAAATCTTTTTCCAATATTTTTTTTTAGGATCCAAATGTAGACTTTAATATTTGTGAGGTGTAAAATTACACGATAAAGTACACCCTCAAGTATTAAAGATACAAGGTGTAAAAATACGATGCTAAAATTCAGACTTTAGAATGATTAGGATTTAACCTGATAAGGTAGAGACTCTCTTATGAAGAGAGATCTGCCTTGAGCCTTAGAAAAGACCAACGAATAGAAACCTGACTTAGAAAAAACAATCAAATAACAATGCAGCTTACCTTAGGTAGGGTGCACTGGGGGTGATGCGTCTTCCCCTTGCACAACTAGTCCCTTACCCAGACTCTCGCAAACCATAGGTTCCTAGTGACCATAATACTAGGTGGCGACTCCTAAAAATTAATCATAATTTTATGATTAAATCCAAAAACCCTTCCCAACACAACACCCCTCATTAGGAGGCACGACAGAGAGCCTCCGCCGTCGCCAGACGACATCGCGCCCCCCGCGACAACACTCATACAATCATTCATCATCATTACATTCAATATAATAAAACGGTAGATCCTTCATAATACTCATACAATCATTCATCACCATTACATTCAATAAGAATACAACAGTAGATCCTTGGTAATACATTCATCACAATTACATTCAATATAATAAAACAGTAGATCCTTCATAATACTCATACAATCATTCATCACCATTACATTCAATAAGAATACAAAAGTAGATCCTTCGTACTGCTCATATTACCATTCATTGGCAGCCCAAATTCATAATAACCCCAACAACATCTCATATTCGGTTTAGTATTCATCACAACTCAATAAGATGTTCACCTCAAATGGGTCATTTTAGAACTCTAACATTTTCACCATTGTTTCAACATTCATCAAGAACTTGTTCGACATTTCATAGTCGTTTCCTCTTACAACAAGGATTTAAATAAAATATCATCACAAGTAAATCATTTCAAAACATAAACATCAAAATGGGAAAAAGGTGGAAACCACCTACCTGCTCCACTTGTGGTCTGTCCTTGTCTTAGCGATGGTCCGATCCCGGCCACAACACCTAAGACACCAATGGCCACAATCAATTCATTTGCATCTTCAATTCACATTCATCACCACACTTATTTCAAGAGTTCATATGTTTACATTCAAGTGTTCCACATTTTACATCATCATACCATGAAATGGTTACTAGCATTTAAGTCATTTCTGCCTAGAAGGCCTACTGTAGAAATCAGCAGCGAAACTGGTTCACTGCAGGCAGCCCAATTCGGCAGCGAAAACTGGTTCGCTGCTAGCGCCACAATTTCAGCAGCGCAAACTGGTTCGCTGCAGGTTGCCAATTTCGGCAGCGAAAACTACTTCGCTGCAGCCAACTCAGTTTCGGCAGCGAATCACAATTTCGCTGCAGGACACACAATTCGGCAGCGAATGCTAATTCGTTGTAGGAAACTCAGTTTCGGCAGCGAATCACAAATTCGCAGCAGCCAACTCAACTTCGACAGCGACTCCCAAATTCGCTGCAAAACACACATTTCGACAGCGAATGCTAATCCGCTGCAGACAACTCAGTTTCGGCAGTGAATCGCAAATTCGCAGCTGCCAACTCAACTTCGGCAGCGACTCCCAAATTCGCTGCAAAACACACATTTCGATAGTGAATGCTAATTCGCTGCGGACAACTCAGTTTCGACAGTGAATCGCAAATTCGTAGCAGCCATCTCAAGTTCGGCAGTGACTCCCAAATTCGCTGCAAAACACACATTTCGGCAGCAAATGCTAATTCGCTGTGGACAACTCAGTTTCGACAGCAAATCACAATTCCACTGCAAACAACTCAACTTCGGCAGCGAATCACAAATTCGCTGCAAAACACACATTTCGGCAGCGAATGCTAATTCGCTGCAGACATCTCAGTTTCGGCAGCGAATCACAATTTCGCTGCAGGACACAATGCGGCAGCGAATGCTAATTCGCTGCAGGAAACTCAATTTCGGCAGCGAATCGCAAATTCACTGCCAAACACACATTTCGGCAGTGAATGCTAATCCGCTGTAGACAACTCAGTTTCGGTAGCGAATCACAATTCCGCTGCAGACAACTCAACTTCGGCATCGAATAACAAATTCGCTGCAGAACACACATTTCGGCAGTGAATGCTAATTTGCAGCAGACATCTCAGTTTCGACAGCGAATCATAATTTCGCTGCAGACGACTCAAGTTCAACAGTGAATCACAAATTCGCTGCAGAACACACATTTCGGCAGCGAATGCTAATTCGCTGCAGACAACTCAACTTCGGCAGCGAATCACAATTCGCTGCAGAACACCCCAATCGACAGTGAAAACTAATTCGCTATAGAAGACTCGGTTTCGACAGCGAATCGTAAATTCGCTGCCCAACCCATATTTTGGCATGAACACACACCACACATGCTGTAACAACCCCAACACATAAACTGTCACTAAGTGAATTCTAGCAGCATACACACATTGAACCCATCAATTTCAGCATATAATCTTTTGTTAAATATTTTGGAATTAGGTCCCCCATCCAGCCCCGTTTTTGTTCCTCCTTTTAGCTTAGTTATTTCCATAACAGTTGGAGTAAAGTTCCTAGGCCATGCATCCATAGTTTTCTTCTTCCTTTCGATTTCAAGACCTTAAGAACAAGTGGAGAAAGACATGGTTCATACCTCACAGATTTAGCATTTTTGGGAGGGGTTTGACAACATTTCTCCCCTTCTACTCTCAATTGCCTCTACTCCCTTCATGTTTGCAGCTGTCCAGCCTCCTTTCAAGCTCTCCCTTTTTTCTCTCACGCCTAAGGAGGGCACTAGCAGCTGGGGTTTGGTCAAGTTCTTTCCTTGGAAAGGGAAAGAGGGAAGGGGACAAGCATCTCATTTTTAGGGAGAGGGAAGCGGACAAGAGCTTGCAGCTCACTTTGGGGAGAAGGAAGGGGACAAGAGCATGCAGCTCATTTTTGGGGAGGGTGTCCCCCCCTCTCTCTCTCTATTTGCTGCATTTATACCCCTCCTAAAAGCAAAAAAAGGGGTGTTTAGATGTTGGACCAAGGCTGTCCTAATCCCCCTTTTGGGTTATCCTTGAGCTGATTTCCATTCCCCTTCTCCCCACTAGGATAGGTCGGTCCCACACTAAATCCTGTTTTTTTTACGTCGCTGCCAATTCTGAAATCGGCAGCCTCAAACTGTGTCGCTGCTGATTCAGGAATCGGCAGCCTCAAACTGTGTTGCTGCTGATTCAGAAATCGGCAGCCAATGACTGCTTCGCTGCCAATTGAGAAATCAGCAGCGATGGTGGAGTCATTTCGGTTCCATTTCTTGTCCTAGTCTTGTTGTCAACATGAGTTTATACCCGAGTGTCGAACAACAATTTTACACAACTAGTACTTTCTTTCATACGATCCTCATGTGATTTCATAGCACAACACCATCATAAAAGAGAATACCACATAATATATTCATAACATCGTATCTACATGTTCGCACATCCAAATTCGTGTTCGATTACAATTTTCATTACAAGTCATTATAAAAGTGTCGGATGACAAATATTCAACATAACACCTAAGACAAACTATTACAAAGCACCTTTCAAAATATGTGAACCCCTATAACGGGCTTTCGTACGCACCTTGATTGTGTGATGTCCTTGTTACAAAACAATATGGATACGAGAATTGTAAATAATCTAACATAATAATAAACAACTCGAAGTACATTGTCGCTACTTTTCGTTATTAACTTAGAATGGATAGATTCCTTCTTTTTATTTCTTATATGCATTGTACATCTCTTATTATTTCGTTAAGTGTATTTTTCTCACTCACACACCCCAATCTCTCCATAGGAGTTATGGCGCTGAAGTTTAACATCGGTCGGGGTTAATTACTTCACCTTAACCCCGTAATCCACCTTAGATACTTTTAGTCGTAGCTAATCGCAACATTTAAACTCAACCATTCATCTAGGATGCCATTTCCCAAAACCCGGTCATTCATTTTGAATGCCATTAGTCGAAGCTAATCAACAATCACAACCCAGTCATCCATCTCGGATGCCATTAGCCGAAACTAATCAACAATCATAACCCGGTCATTCATTTTGAAAGCCATTAGTCGAAGCTAATCAACAATCACAACCCAGACATCCATCTCGGATGCCATTAGTCGAAGCTAATCATCAAGCACAACCCGGTCAAATCATAACCCGATCATTCATTTTGAATGCCATTAGCCGAAGCTAATCAACAATCATTACCCAGACATCCATCTTGGATGCCATTAGCCGAAGCTAATTATCAAGCACAACCCGATCATTCATTTTGAATGTCATTAGCCGAAGTTAATCAATAATCACAATCAACATTCCATAATCGGTTTCACATTCATCAGCAACCCAATTTCATAACAGCTCAATTAACATCTCATAGTCGGTTTATTATTCATCGCAACACAATAATATATCTTCCTCAACAAGTCATTTCAGAACATTAGCATTTTCATCATCGTTTCAACATTAATCAAGAACTCGATCAGCATTTCATAGTCGTCACAACATTCATCTAGAATTCAATCAAACATTTCATCATCGTTTCATCATTCATCAAGGATCCAATAATATATCACCCATAAGTAAATCATTTCAAAGCATTAACATCATGAGAAAAAGGTGGAAATCACCTACCTGCTCCACCTGCGGGCTGTCCTTGTCCTGCTGATGGTCCGATTCCGGTCGCACCACCTAAAACATCAATGGCCACAAAGTTAGTACATTTGCATCCTTAAATCACAGTCATCATCATACTTATTTCAAGAGTTCATATGTTCACATTCAAGTGTTCCACATTTTACACCATCATATAATGAAATTGTTACAAGCATTTATGTCATTTATGCCCGAGGGGTCTACTGTAGAAAATCGAGAGCAAAATTGATTCACTGCTTGCCACACAATTCGGCAGCAAAAACTAGTTTGCTGCAGGCTGCACAATTCAACAGCAAAAACTAGTTCGCTGCAGGTGCCGCACAATTCGGCAGTGAAAACTTTTTCACTACAGGCACCTCAATTTTGGTAGCAAAAGCTTTGTCGTTGCAGCCAACACGCTTTCGGCAGCGAATGCTAATTCGCTGCAGGCAACTCAATTTCGGCAATGAATCACACTTTCGCTGCAGACAACACAACTTCGACAGCAAACGCTGATTCGCTACAGCCAACACACTTTCAGCAGCGAATGCTAATTCACTACAGACAACTCAATTTCAGCAACGAATCACAAATTCACTACAAAAGACACACCTTCAGCAGCGAAAAATGATTTGCTGCAGACAACTCAATTTTGGCAGCAAATCACAAATTCATTGCAGACAACACATTTTCAGCAGTGAACGTAGATTCAGTGCAGACAACACAATTCCTGGAGTGAATGTTAATTCACCACAAACAACTCAATTCCAACAGCGAATCACAAATTCGCTGTAGATAACACACTTTCGGTAGTGAACGTTGATTCGCTGCGGACAACAAAATTCGGCAACAAAAACCTAATTCGTTGCGGACAACAGAATTCCGCAGCAAAAACCTGATTCACTACGGACAACACAATTCGGCAGCGAACACCTGATTCATTGCGGACAACAAAAAATTGGCAGCGAACATCTAATTCGCTGCGAACAACACAATTCGACAGGAAACGTCCGCATGCGCTTCAGTTCCAGCACACAGTTTGTCATAAAAATCCAGCAGAATTATATATTTTCAAGCATGAACAACTACATGCAATTTATCACACAATGTACTCTGACCAACACATAATTTGTCATAAAAATCCAGCAGAATCACATATTTTCAAGCATGAACAACTACATGCAATTTATCACATAATGTACTATAGCCATCCTTCAGCTATGGTCGGCCCTCTTTCATGATTTGTTCATTCCATTTATTCATTTTTCTTTGTTAAGTGTTCTAGAATTTTGTCTCATTTTGTCCTTATTTTCTTGTTCTCCTAGTTGATATTGGTTTCCTTCACAGCTGGCCTAGAAATCCTAGGTCAATTTTCTTAGGGTCTTCTTCTTCATTTTCGGTTATGGGGTCTCAAGAACAAGAGGAAAGAAGTCACATGACCCATACCTTTCAAATCTAAGTAGATTTGGTGAAATTTTGACAGTATTCCTTCTCTTCTTCTCCCTTTCTCGGTTCTAGCCCCTTTCTCATTCCCTCTAGGCAGCTGTCTGATCTCCTTCTCAAGTTCTCAACTCTCTCTCTCTCTCACACACACACATACGTTCAAAGAGGCATTCTCTGCTAGTTTGGTTTAGATTTCCATTGGGAAAGAGGAAGAGAAGAGAAGCATGCAGTTGAACATGCAGTTGCCGCAAGTAAATTTTGGGAAGAGGAAGGGTCACCTTCTCTCTCTCCTTGCATTTATACTCCCCATTAAATGAGGTGGGGTGTTTGGGGTTGGTATAGATGTGTTCTTATCCCTGGTTTGGTCTCTCAAAAATCAGTTTTCCCCCTCCCTCCTAGCTCCTTAAGACAGTCTGATTTGTTACCCTAAACTTTTAATTAGACTGAGTTCCTGCCGATTCAGAAATCGGCAACAATAGTGGGGTCGTTTTTTACTTTCATTTTTTTAGGGTGTTTACATCAGCAGCCAAGAACTGTGACGCTGCCAATTTAGAAATCAACACCGATGGTCAGGAACTGTGTCGTTGCCGATTCAGAAATCGACAGCGGTGGTGGAGTCATTTCCAGCTTTAATTTACTTCATCTTTTTTTTTCTTGGGTGTTTACACAATGTCGTTTTGATTTAAAAAAAAAATTAGACGATGCATTGTCTGTCTACTATTCATTTTCTTCTCCAAAAAAGCTTCCTGGGTGGCTACTTTTCAGGTGTATTTAATGCTTCATATCTCCACCAACTTGGACAAAACTTGCACGCAAATGATCACTTGACATTTTTCTACAACCCCTCGTGGTCCGTTCAAGTTGATTGACACCACAATTGTATTTTTACACTGTAAGATACAAATCCAATATTAAAATACCTAATTTTCTTCGAAATATTTCTAAGAAATTCAAAAAATATCAAAACTGTTAGATTAATTTCCCTTAAAAAAAAAAGCTTTGTTTTCATGCATACGACAAATCCTAAAAAGTTTTATAAGCATATTTTCCTACAAAATTGCATCTTTCTCATGTTTTAGAAATAATAATAAAAAAAGATATCATAACTAGTTTATGATCATCCATTAGGATTTGACCAAAATGTCAAAAACCCTTTTACCATCCATTTTTCATTAGGGTTTTAGATGTAGACTTTAATATTTGTGGGGTGTAAAACTACACAATAGAGTACACCTTGCACAACCAGTCCCTTATCGAGACTCACGCAGACCATAGGTTTCTAGTGACCATAATCATAATTTTATAATTAAACCTAAACTCATTTCCTTTCCCAAAAACACACACCTCCTCATGAGGCACAATAAAGCTCGTCGTCACCCTTGACATCACGCACCCTGTGATAGTGATGTTGTTACCTAAAAGAAGGAAACCATTGTGTTGTTGGTTCCAACTGAATGGAACCCATTATGTTGTCCTTCCCTAAAGGAAGGGAACCAATGTTTTTTCGGTTCTTGGTGAATGGAACTCAATGTGTTGTTGCTTTATAAAGATGAATGCCATTGTGGTTGTCTTTATCTTGAATGAAAACGGAAGTGTGGTATACGACTTGAGGTCTATAAAAAATTGTTTTGCGCTTAATTGTGAAATGATGTAAAATTTATGATATCATGATTTGCATAAAATGTAAGAGATTTTATAATTGGATTAGGAGTTTATTAACTTTATATATAATATGCAGGTCCATCTCATGCTACAGGACCAACATAAATAGAAGTTTATTAGACGAGTTTTTTTAGGCAAAATATTTGGTTTTTTTTTACTCTTTACTAGATGAATTTTTTTAGGCAAAAGATTTTTTTTCTTTTTTTTAAATTTTTTGTAGGTTCAAGTTTTGAGGAGAATTTTTTATTTAACTCTTTTTTTTTCTTGTCTTACCTTTTTTATTATTATTATTTTCTTATCTTTCCCTCTAAACTTTCTCTTTATTTTTGTGAATCCTAACCTTTAGATTTATGTATTTTTTAGGATTCAAGAATTTGGTAGTATCTTGAGACACTTCTTAGCTAGTGAACTTGGAGATTTAGGCAAACCTTTTCAAGAGGACCCTTGGAGGCTTAAAGATCCAATGAATGTTTTTAAAAGAGATCCTTGTAAGCTTAAAAAGCAGGTGGTGATCCCTGGTCACACAAAAGTTTGGTGAACCTTTTTAAAAGGGAATGCCTTGGGAACTTGGAACTTTGGTGAATCTTTTTGGAGAATCTTTGAGAACTTGGAACTTTGGTGAAACCTTTTGGAGGATCCTTGAGAACTTTAAACTTCAATGAATTCTTTTGAAGGATCCTTGAGAACTTGAAACTCTAGTTAATTCTTTTCAAGGATCCTTTAGATGTTGGAACTTTGAGTACGCTTGAATAGACATCTGGTTGGTGAGTATTGCCTTGGACTTTTTTTAACCTCTTTTTTTTTTGTAGGAATGGCTTCTACTCCCAAAGTAAAGTCTAAGATGTCATTAAGCATTCATGTCCATTTAATAGATGGATTGCTGATGCTGAAGATCCTAGCCAAATAGGAAAATACATTTACTTTCCAAGAATTAATGTGAAATATCATCATAGTGGCAAGACAAAATAGGTCAGACTTGCAGTACATAAGCCCATGACAGTTCCTTGTAGTGTCAAAAGGATAACTCCACATTTAAAATTAGATATGAAGATAATTAATGAGTACCCAACAAAGGAACAAATGGTGTCTTCTGATGTTATTGTGCAATATCGTCAACAATCTTTATGTTTTCCTTCCCGCTATAATAATGAACATCATGCTCCACAAGCCTATGTTGCAAGCTTGATCAACAAAATGAGAGTTATTGATGCAATCCAAGCACCAAAGGATCCATTAGAGGTTCTGGTTGGTCCAGTTACAAGGTTTAGAGCTAAGAGGTTCAAAAAGGCTTTCAATGGATTTCTTTAAGATACGTAGGCTAAGATGGACTTCAAGAGGATATTAAATAATGAGGAGCAAGCCATGATTAATCTTATTCATGTTCAAGAGGGGCTTGTTGGTGGAACCAAGACCATTACACAAGGATTAGGAGAAGAAGACTAGATTCAGATAGTTTGACCTTTCGCTACCTTTGTTTTATCATAACTGGAGCTACAGGTCGAATTTTGAGGTGATTCCAGTTGGGCTGAAAACTAGACTTCCATACCTTTCCAATGGTTAATGTTATGCCTTCTAATTATTTAAGACGAGAGATAACCATCCATTTGAAGTTGGGCTTTGCTGCTACCAGACAGAATGAGAAAATAACTGAACTTGTCTTATTAAATTAGTTGGGCTATTAAACTTACTTTTATTTTATGAGGAAACACTTGTTTGGGTTTTAGACTTGTTTGTTTATTTATTTTAATTAGTTTGGGATAGTTTTAGGTTGGGTTGATTATGATTTAAATTGGGTTTATATGTGACCTATTAGAGAAACTAGGGTTTTTGGCTTGGGGTATAAATACTCTTGAGAATAATTTTCAGCACACTTTTTTTGCCTAATAATATTTTGATTTTTGCCGGCCTTTGGTGTCAATCTATGTTCTTGATTAAACTTTCAACTCTTTAAAGAATTGACCAATCTTTATTGTGAATTTATACTCTTTTTGCTCGTCTCTAGGTGTAGGCGTTGTGATTGAGTTGGTGTATAGTCTTGTTGCCTTGGAGTAGGTTTCCCATTGTGATAAGCTCATCGTATTTTCAGCAAACTTGGATTAGATAGATCTTGGGTTCGCAAATTCCATTAAGTTCCGCTAGAGTTCGCATCAGTTGATATCAGAGCAGATCGAATCACATGTTATATACTTCAATTTGTGTCTTTTGTTTCTTGATTCTTTTTTTTTCTTGTTAGTTTTGGCCACATATATTAAAAAAAATAGGGTTCTTGCATCCTCTTGAATTGTTGAACACAAAATCATAAGGTAGTGTTATTGTTGAATTCTTAATCTTGTCGCAATATATACATAAAAAAAGTGTGTTCTTGAATTTTTCTTCTTGATTGCCGAATTGGTATACAAAAAAAGGGGCTTGATCTTGAAAATTTTGATTGTTGCCGTAAAAAAAAAAGTAGAAGAAAATCAACATTCTAGAGTTTGGCTGAGAGCTAGGGAAAGAAAATTGGTCATTGGGAATTTGTGTTGCTCTTTATTTTATTTTATTTTCAGGTTATATCATTGTTTGATTTAATTTTCAGTTTGGATAGTAATCTCCTTAGTATCATTGCTTCCATTTAGTTTATTTCACATCTTCGAATTGTCATATTACTCGCACAAATTTGCATTGCTACTCATGAATTTGTCATCGTAGTTTTGTTTTGTTAGTTTCGTAAATTTCTTGCTTCTTGAGTTTATATCAAATTTATAATTTCACTGCGTAGTTGGTTGCTTTTCTAAATTGTTGCTAAGTGATTTCAAGAACTAAAGAAAGGCAATTTGAGTGGAAAAGGCATAGGGAGCATATTAGAGTGAAAAGCCTATAAATTTGTGTGAAACACGAGTGTGTGAGGTGTTACTTTTATTACTAATGATTTTCGTGCAGGTTTTAAAAAAAAAGAAATAATGTCTTCTAACAGTATGTCATAGAAGAAGGGTGAAATCCCAGAAGATGGGCTTTCGAGAATACAACAACATATGGAATTTTATGTTTGGTGAGCTGATGACTAGGATTGAAAAATTGGAGACTAGGTCTGATGGGGGACATAGTAAAAAGGGTTGAGAAGCTAGGAAGGAGGAGAGTGTTGCTGGAAACTCTGTAGATGAAGCCGAGGATGATCTTAACCGTGGTGGTAGGTTCCGTACACATAGGGGAGAGAGGTATGAGAATCGGCCAAGGAGGGGACATATTCGGCCATATAGGGATTTTGAGTATAGAGGAGATTTTGATGATTTGGGTGATGTAGACTGAAATTTAGGTAGTATTAAGTTAAAAATCCCAGCCTTTAAGGGAAAAACTAATTCGGAAGCTTACTTAGATTGGGAAAAAATGGTGGAGAAGATTTTTGACATCCATAGGTACTCTGAAGAAAAGAAGGTTAAGTTAGCTGTAGTGGAGTTTACTAATTATACCATGGTTTGGTGGGAGAGATTGTTGGTAGAAAGAAGAAGGAATAGAGAAAGACCAGTTAGCACGTGGGAGGAGTTGAAGACAATAATGAAGAAGAGGTATTTTCCTAAACACTATTATTGGGAGTTGTTTAATCGTTTATAAATGATTACACAGGGTAATAAGAGTGTGAAGGAGCATCAGAAAGAATTAGAGGTGGCTATGATTAGAGCTAATGTTAATGAAGATGAGGAAGTTACTATGTCTAGGTTTTTGTTTTTTTTTTTATCAAATGTAAGTATATATAAGAGATAAAAAATTACAACTCTAGAACCCATAGGAAACTAGAATATTAAACAAAAAATGAAACAAAGGGAACAGGCTCCCGAAACAAAAGAAAGAACCAGGGATAAAACAACAGATGGTTAGGGTAGGAACCCGATCTTGGAGGGGGTTGCCTAGCCTAACCAAATAAATACAACTAAAGAAACCATTAGAAAAAACATAGAAAATACAAGCTTTACTCAAAGAGAAACCAGATAGGGACAAGCCCCCAAGACCAAACCGGCAGGAACAACAATAAATAGCTCTCATGCAAAGCTTGCATGGCCAAGACACACCATGCATTCACAAAGCAGAAGAAACACGATTCTCATGGAAATGAAGAACCGTGAAGAAATGTCTAGGTTTTTGAATGGCTTGAATAGAGACATAGCTAATGTTGTGGAGTTGCAATCTTGTGTTGAATTGGAAGAGTTAGTGCATTTGACCATTAAGGTTGAAGGACAGTTGAAAAGAAAGGGTAGTACATAATCTAGAGCTTATTCGGGGTCTTCTTCGGGTTGGAAGATGAATTATAGGAGAGAGGGTAGTGTGCCATCGAAGCCCTTGGTAACTTTTAAAGTTGCCAAACCTACCTCCATGAAGAAGCAGGTTTTGGCTAGTGATCACAAACTTAAGGGAGAAGTCCAACCGAAGCATAATTGTGATATAAAGTGTTTCAAGTGTCAGGGATTGGGATACTATGCATCATAGTGTGCAAAACTTCGAGTTATGATTCTAAGGGATGATGGAGAGATTATGTCCACTAGTGAGGAGTCTGATTTTGATGAGATGCCACCACGTGAGGATGCTAGTGATTTAAAGTATGTTGTTGGTGATAAAGTTTTGGTGATTAGAAGGTCGCTCAGTGTTCAAACTAAGGAGGATGATTTGGAGCAACAAAAGGAGAACATCTTCCATACTAGATGCCTAATCAATGATAAAGTATGTAGTATGATCATTGATAGTGGCAGTTGTACTAATATTGCTAGTGTTACTTTGGTTAGAAAGTTGGGATTGAATACCATAAAGCATGAGAGGCCTTATCAGCTTTAATGGTTGAATGAATGTGGTGTTGTTAGGGTGGATAGACAGGTGATGATTTCTTTTTCTATAGGCAAGTATAAGGATGAAGTGTTATGTGATGTTGTTATGCCTATGCATACTACTCATCTGTTACTAGGGAGGCATTGGCAATTTGATAGAAAAGCCAAGCATGACGGGTTTAAGAACAAGTATTCATTGGAGAAAGATGGTAGAATTTATACACTTGCTCCACTAACACCAAAGCAAGTGTATGAAGATCCAATTCAGTTGAAGAAAAGCTATGAGGAGGAGCACTCAGCTTTGGCCAAAGTGGAAGAACAAGCCGAACAACATGGTGAGAATGTGAGGAAGAGTGAAAATAAAGTGAGCCATGAGTTGAAAACAAAAGGGGACAAAGTTTCAGCCTTTAGGAAATTAGGGAAGGCTCATGACAAAAAAGAAAAAAATAGAAGGGAGGATGAGAGTGGAGAGAAGAAAGAAAGGGTGAGAAAAGAAGAGTGTGTAGAAAAAGTGAGGAAAAACCTAAATTTCTTTGCAAAATCTAGTGATTTTAAACATGCTTATATTTCTGAGTTGCATATGATTTTACTTGTGTATAAGGAGGCATACTTTAACTCTGATAATTTGGATTCTTGTGTTCCTAATGCTGTTAAAGTTCTTTTACATGAACTTGAAGATGTCTTTCCAGAAGAGATTCTTAGTGGCTTACCGCCAATTAGGAGAATTGAACATCAAATCGACTTTGTTCTAGGAGCATCTATACCAAATAGGCCAGCATATAGGAGCAATCCCGAAGAGTCTAAAGAACTCCAACAGCAAGTGGAGGAGTTGATGTCGAAAGGATACATTCATGAGAGCATGAGTCCTGATTAGTACTTAAAAGTGCATTTTTATCAAGATTTTATATCATCATTTTGCACTTGAAGTATCAATAACTTCTTAACTAAAGCATGTTTTATAACAACAAGTCTGATACTATAAGATACCTTTAATTTATGGTAAATGTTCATCTTAAATGCAGGCCTATCACATAAATTAAAGGATTGATTGATGAGTTGAACTACTGAAATTGAGAAGACAAAGAGAGGGTTAAGCTTAGAAAAGAGATGTTGGTTCAGTCCAAACTAGAACACTATTCAGTCATTAAGTTATATCTGGAGCTGTAGAACTTGGATTTCAATTTGGTTTATATGGCTAGAAAGCTAAGAGATAGGCCTAAAACATTCATAGGAGTGCAAGACTCAATTCTATTGTTTGGAAGTCCAAATCTTAGCAACAACGGAGAAGTCAGAATATGTCCTGCAACCCAGACATTGTTTAGTGTTCAGCTCATATCTCGAGTTCTAGAAGTCCAAATGCATTGATTCTTTTTTTGTTGGAAAGCTGAGACAATTTCCTAGAACTTGCATGATTTAAGTCTGTTCAAATTCTGACGTTATCAATGATGTTTTGTTCAGACAAAAAGATAAGGATTGTCACCAAGTCAAGATGTGGCCACCCACTCAACAATTAGTCATCAAATCAATAGTTTCAAATTTTGGCCTATAAAAAGAGGCATTTGCCATGCATTTAGGCATCTTGGTTTTCAGATCAAGATCATGTTCTTGCTCTCTCTCTTTATATTTTTGTAATGCTTAAGTTTTGTTTATATTAATCTCTTGTTTATGCTTTTCATTTC
>Ga0307517_10008741_pt1 | contig 14491 bp, 9 predicted proteins | sample 23_EM_MG_FD_194515 | JGI IMG/M metagenome (GOLD analysis project Ga0307517, IMG submission 194515) | Populus trichocarpa ectomycorrhiza microbial communities from riparian zone in the Pacific Northwest, United States - 23_EM | ecosystem: Host-associated > Plants > Roots > Unclassified | place... | reverse complement strand
TGACACGACCAAAGAGTTGATGTCTTCTCCTAAGTGTAGGAGTGTCGAAGTAATAAATAACCCGGCAAGACCAGGGTCGAATCACATGAAGGTTAACTGTATAAACTACAAATAAAGAAATAGATAATAACAGAAAAGGAGTTGAAGAGAGCTTTGAGATGTGATATTGATATAAGGATTAAACAAGGATAAAATAAGTGTCAAGGTTAGAGGATCCACTAATGGTATTTCAAACAAGTATAGTATAAACTCTTTTTATTACTCAACTGGAAACCACACACAGAGGAGGTTCCAATCGGATTATAAATTGTTAACATGATTACATTAGTTATCTTATTCGAATAATACTAATACTTGTAAATGTTGTCAGGTATTCATAATTATAACTTATGTTAACAACAAATCAAGTTCCTTTCATAACACAAATGTCGGTTATACCATACGGTTGGGCTATGAAAGTGCCAAGTATTTGTTGTACCAAGGGTTATACAACATAAATCTAGATTAACCATTTAACAAGCAAAGTATTAAAAGTGAACAAGATAACAAATACAAAACATGTTAGTATCAAACATTAAATTCCATGTTGAGTTTATACTATACGTATTCTTACACCATTAGTGTAACCTTTTCACCTTGACATCATAAACTTAGCTAAACATAATGAAAGAGAGAAACATAAATAAACAAGATAAGAACATAAATAAGATATAAGTTAACTAAGTAAAGGAAATGAAATGAAAAGCATAGACAAGAGATTAATATAAAAAAACTTAAGCATTACAAAAATATAAAGAGAGAGGGAGCAAGAACATGATCTTAATCTGAAAACCAAGATGCCTAAATGCAAGGCAAATGCCTCCTTTTATAGGCCAAAATTTGAAACTATTGATTTGATGACTAATTGTTGAGTGGGTGGCCACATCTTGACTTGGTAACTATTCTTATCTTCTTGTCTGAACAAAACGTCATTGCTAACGTCAGAATTTGAACAGATTGTCTTCATGAAAGTTCTATGAAATTGTCTCAGCTTTGCAACCAAAACAGAATCGGTGCATTTGAACTTCTAGAACTCGAGATATGGGCTAAACATTGAACAGTGTCTGGACTGCAGGACAGATTCAGACTTCTTTTTTGATGCTAAGATTTGGACTTCCAAACAGCAGAATTGAGTCTTTGACTCCCCTGAATGTTTTAGGCCTATGTCTTAGCTTTCTATCCATATAAACCAAACTGAAATCCAAGATCTACAACTCCAGATATGACTCAATGACTTAACAGTGTTCCAGTTTGGACTAAACCATCATCTCTTTTCTAAGCTTAACCCTCTCTTTGTCTTCTCAATTTCAGTAGTTAAACTCATCAATCAATCCCTTCATTTATGTGATAGGCCTGCATTTAAGATGTATATTTACCATAAATTAAAGGTATCTTATAGTTTTAGACATGATATTATAAAACATGCTCTAGTTAAGGACTTATTGATACTTTAAATGCAAAATGATGATATAAAACCTTGATAAAAATACACTTTTAAGTACTAATCAGTACACAGAGTATTGATGAGTACTTCTAGGAGATGAAACTTGTTATGATGTGGGCTAATATTGAGGAGGATAGAAAGGCTATTATAACTAGATTCATGATTTGCCTTATTCGCGATATAGCTCATATTATGGAGTTAGGGGAGATGATGCATATGGTTGTGAAGATGGAAATACAGTTTAAATGGAAAGGTACCTTTTGGCAAAGCCAACAATTAGACCTTTCGAAACCTTGAAAACCTAATTGGAAGGCTAACACCGAGGCTGGTCTATTATAGATGAATAGGGAGGGTAAGGATGAATATCTTAAAGAGAAGAGAGACATATCGACCATTGGTAAAAGAAACAATGATACTCCTACTTCTCGTAATCATGACATTAAATGCTTTTGTTGTTTGGGTTTTGGTCATTTTTTTTCACAATGTCCAAACAACAGAGTCATGTTTATGAAAGTCAATAATGAGTTTGAGACTTATGGGAAGGATGAAGAGGAGAAGATGCCATTATTGTAGGATGTTGATGATGTTTGTGTTGGGTATCTGGTTGAGGGAGAAACATTTATGGTGAGGAGAGCACTGAATATGCATGTCAATATGGATAAGTTGGAAGATTAGAGGGAGAAAAGATTCCATACGAGATGTCATGTTTAGAATAAGGTATGTAGTTTAATTATAGATAGTGATAGTTGCACTAATATAACTAATATTGAATTGGTGGAAAAGTTGAACTGGCACACTACCAAATATCTCATACCATATAAAATAAAGTGGTTGGATGATAGTGGTGAAGTGAAGGTGCATAAGCAGGTTTTAATTGCTTTTTCTATTGTTAAATATTTTGTGTGATATTGTGTCAATACGAGCTAGTCATTTGTTGCTTGGTAGACCATGACAGTATGATAGAAGAGCTATGCATGATAGGTTGACAAATAGGTATTCCTTTGAGATGGATGGAAGGCCCATAACTCTTGTACCTTCAATACCTAAGCAAATATATGATGAGTAACTAAAATTAAATAAGGGGAAGATGGTTGAAAAAGAGAGTTTGTATACTAAGGAGATCTTATTAGCTAACAAAGTTCTTTCGAGCTTTGATGATGATGTAATTTTTCATTTTGGTACTGATTTGTTTTCTTTAATGGATGATTTTCATGTTATAGATTCAAGGACAAGTCCTTTCAAGATTATACGAACCAAATTATGTCAGAATTTTGCCTTAAAATGCCTATTGACTAGTTTTGTAAAATTAAATATATCTTTCAAATCATACATCATATCAAGATGAAATTTTACAGAAGATACTAGACATATAGAACTGTATTATGGTAAAGTTTCAGGTCAATTAGAGTTCAAGAATATATTATTTAAATTGGTTGAAGTTGATATTAATATTTTGATAGATTCGTCGACAAAGTATTCTTTATTGGTATTTTTGGCCCAATCAGTCCAAATCTATAATGGCTTAATTTTAAGCAGAAAAGACAAATTAAATGAGGCTTATTCAGGCCCTAAACTTATGCATGGGCTTGGGCTACAAGGTTTCCTAATATGGCTTGGATTCATTAAAGAATTGGAATCCATACTTTGCAAGGATTCCAAGTCTCGCATGGACTTGATGTTGTGGCATCTAAGGGGATCTTTCTCTTGGGTTTCTTTTCCTTATTTTACAGGTACTCCAACACATTAAGGAGACTAAGAGGAGGCAACGTAAGGAAGAAAATTATAGCAATCAAAATAAAGTTTCCTTATTGAATTCCTATACTAAAAGTTTTGGCCAAAACACCACTGAGAAAAGCTTGGAGATTTCAACTACACGGAGGAATCCTAGCTTGAAAAATCTATTTTTATTATCCTACTTTTTAATTTGGGTTTGCTTTGACATATTAGACATTGTTGAGAGGTTTATTTTATTATTGGACTAATGTTAGTTGATTCCTATTTTAGACTTATTGGTTTACAACCCAAAACAGGTTCATTAGGGTTATTTAGATGAGACTATATAATATTTTTGGAGTAGCAAATTATGGCAACTTGGTGATAATAAACATGAGTTTCTTCCTTTTGATTGTTTGTGGTAATACATCATTTCTTTGTAAGGACAAAGATCGTGCATCCGACTTATGTAAGTTTAACTAGTTTCGTAGTGTCATTCGTATACTTTGGGTCTTTATGCAAGTTTATTCCAATACCCTTGGTTCTTAGGTAAGGGTTACCTCTGGATCAGAGTTCTATCAAACCTGATTTTTAGTTTTTTGGGTTGTATTTGAAATGTTTTGGGATATCTTGACCACGTAATCAAAAGATCCACATAACATCACCTCCTGAATGACTCCTTCCTCCAGTAGTTTGCACTTATCTCCCTCAAGATTTCTTTTTATCGTTCTCCTCTAAAATTTATTTTATTGTGTGTAACTAGAGAGAAAGATGAATTAATGTTTAATCGATGAGAGGCCACTTCAAGGCTAATGTCTGATGGTTTGAATACAAAATTTGATTTTTAGACATTGAGGAGCTTCATCAATAATTACTACTACCTTAGTTCGAGAATGGAACCCACTTTTCTTATCATCTCCTTACTCTCTCACCAAGGCTTGCTTCTTTCAATTTCTTAGAGGCCTCAGCTCCAACCTTCATTTGTTCATTCGAGGACTTTTATCGGTCCAACACCAAAGTCTTCTTACCTTTTAGATAGGTTAAGGTACACCTCCTTGAGAAAAATTGGTTTCCCCTTACAATAGCCACCCCCTTGATTGTAGGGAATTTCATGATTAGGTAATTGATACTAATCATTGCATTAATTCCGTGAAGGAGAGGTCTACCAAGGATGACATTTTTTCCAGCAATCTTGTACATGAATGGAAATTGACTAAGTAATGTAGAATTATAAATAAAAAAATGAATTGGACATTGTTATATCAAGATAGGTAGCTTTTGATTTTAAAATGTTTTCTAGTGATGTACTATTAGATTTACTTAGCTAATTAGTGAATGTGATATCTTGAATTATTCAACCTTCGATATAAACTAAGATAGTAGGACTCACATAGCTCTCTTCCTAAATTTTTCTTTAGTTCTCATATATGTGTTCATTTTTTCCCTAAACAACTCTTGGCTTTATGAGTATTTTAGAGAATTCAATCTTTTTTAAAATTCTCAAAGAAACAACTACATTTCTCACTCATATGGATAATCTCTCATTAAAAATATTTTGCAATACTTCACTTGGTGAATCAAGTTATAAGAATTATTAAGAGCATAACCCATCCTTTTTAGACTAGAGCTAGCTCCCTTTTTCATCATAGGAACAGGCAAAATTTTCTAATTTTCAAGTTTTACTGAGAGTGTCACATGACACGTGACTTAGTTTTCCCTTTGAATCTAGATTTTAGGATCTCCAATCAACTAAATAAAGTTACCATCACGGTAAGTTTGAGGATGTCCCTTCAATATTGTTACTTCATCATGAAAAATTTCCAACATGTGACAGAGTTCTTCATATCATCATTTTTTTTGTATGATTTCCATGAATTTGTTTCAAATAAAATTATCTCTTAAGTACTTTGGTTGTATCTTCCTAGTAGCCAACATGAGGCATACACACATCATTATCATCACATAATTGCCCCTAGCAAATATGATATTGTTTATCTTTCTATTTCCCCCCAACTAGTTTGACTTATCATCTTTCCATCAACCATCATGATGCTCAAATGCATCATCATCATTCTTGACAACTTTGCAAATTCATTTAATGATCATTTTTTTTAAAAATCATCCTTCTTGTTTTGGGATCATGCCATAAATTTTAATGATTGTGCTTATTTAAGTTCAATTGTTGAAGTAAAATAATTGAAATGTACTTTTAAGAGTATTTTATTGAAAATTATACTCATTTTATTGAAAGCCTAAGACATGTCATTCAATGTCAATATGTAATTTTTGGATATTTTATTGATAAACGACGAGATATATGTTGGTTGGGATTGTAAGAAATAATGGTTGTCTCATGATTTTAGCTCTTTTGTTTTATAAAAAAAATGAATGGATTTTCCAACAATAAAGGACCTCTTTTGGAAAGAAAAGATTAGATTCAAAATAAAAGTTTTGGTTTTCAAAAAGAGTAATTTTATTTTGCATTATGTTGATGATTCTATGTCATAAATAATGATAACCAACACATAAATATTTCAACTGTTTTTTTTTTAATTATTCTCTTAGAGACTAAAACTTAGAAACATGAACGAAAAGTTTTATTATTATTATTATAAAGGGATTCTAAAATAATGTAACGTGGGTTATGGTTCATGGCTAGAAAGAAAAAGGGTATACATAAGGTTCAAATGGTGTTTAAGGGTGTAAACATATAGGATCACTTATTATATATAGAGATCATTTAAGCTTGTTGTCTTAATTTTGATAACTCGGTGATTGATTTCACTACAACATTAATTCTTCAAGTTTTTCTCGTGCTTTGTCATTGGACATTTATCTTTAATTAAAGGCATTTTAGAGAGCTTTTTGTTTCTTTTTTTTTCCTTTTCTTTTCCTTACTCTATTTTGTAACACTTTTGTCACTTCTAACATTTTGTCTACTTGGAGAATTTCATTTGCTTTTTGTGTGAGGAGTAATCCTAGTCTTAATTATTATTAAAAAAAAATATTTTAGGCTCAAATGAGACTACAAAGAATAATTTTTATTTATATGTGAATGCATTATCAAAGATGGCATTTCTTCATCTCAAAATCAATTTTGTTATGTTGATAAATCATAGCTTTATTCAAAGCTATTTTTTACTAGGAAAACCATGAGATAGCCTTAGAGAAAAAGCAGTGGGATCATGACCTAAATGTGCATTTTTTATCATTATTTATGTCACCAAATCACTTTTTTTTATAAAAAAAAATTCCCTTTTTAAGGTTCATTGGAAGTGAAAAGGGTAATTTTAGGGTTTAAAAAGAGATATTATCAAGGCTTTACCCTTTCAATGTTCATTAAGGGTAAGAAAGAAGACATTTTCTTGATATATCTTGGAATTTTATGAAATTTTTAGAACTTACCATTATATTTATCTATTTTAGATAAAATTAAAATGTCAAATATTACTTTCATAAAAATATTTTTTCATTTCAAAACAACAATTGATCATTGAAAAATTCTCACTTCATTAAAAGATATGGTATAGCCTCAAAACACGTGAAAAACAATAAAGTCTAAAAAATATGTGAGTGTGATGATTTAAAGGAGATGGTTTGGGTCACCGATGAAAGTGTATTGTTGTGGTAGTGGTGGTAAAGGTGGTTTGGGCTAAAATTCAATATATAATTGTTTATGGGCATGATGATATGCTATATTTTGATTGAGAAAATGGATAGGAGAGGTGACAGTGGTTAGAGCTTTTGTTGAATATGGTTAGGGTGTTGAAGAAATATAGGCTAGTGTTTGTTTATGTGGGAAAAGATTCTATGTTTATGTTTATTTTTCTATTTCTCTTTCTTTTTTTCTCTATTTTCTTAACACATTTTTCCTTGCTTTCACTCCTTCTTCTCACAATTTTTTTTTTTTTTTTTGCTTCTCTTTAATGGTGGCTAGGGTTTTTTTCACTCCCTCATCTCTCTTAAAATTCATATTCTATTTATAATCAAAATTTTGTCATTTTCTCCTAGTTACTTAGAGAGCAAGTAAACAAATTTCATTTCGGTCCTTTTTTTTTCTTAATTTGTGTTTCACCCACCAATCTTTTTTTTAATTTAATTTTAATTTTATAATTTTTTTGTGTTTGGAATATTCAAAATTTAATGAAATGGGCATGAGAATGACTAAAATGCATAAAAAAAAACACCTTTGTTTTTTGATTTTTTTGTTTTTTTAGATTCTTGAAAAATATTTTGGAAATAAGGGTCAAATTTTGGGTAATGACATTCCTTATGATTATGTTTAAGGTAGTTCTTGAAGTCTTTCTAAGATGGTGGTAATTTTTTAAGAATAGTATCAACTTGGAGAAATTCACTCAAAAGCATCCCTTTAACATGAATGCCATGAAAAAGGAGTTGAAACTCTTTAACTTGGCTTATAGCAACCCTTAAATCAACAATCTTGAAATCTAGAAAGCTGTCAAATGTAAACTTTTTATATTAACATCTTCAACTTTGTATTTTAGATCCAAATCTTCCTATATTGCCTTTAAACTTTTGATGAAACCATACACATTATACAATGAGTTGTGTCTAAATCATTCATGATGCAATTCTTGCATATAAAATCATTATAATTTTATGCATCCATAGTTGTCGCAATAATGGGATCAAATTCTACATTAGACAGTTTAGACACATCTTCAGTCAAGAAATTCACTAAGTTCAAGGTGGTTAAATAGAATATCTTTTGTCGTTACCTTTTAAAGTTAAAATCATTAAACTTTTCAAGTTTCTCACTAAGCACTATAGAAAATAAATGATAAAAAAATCCTTCCTACCAAAGTAATACTTGTCATGAAAGTAGTTGCATAAGCATCAATCTCTTGAGTAAAAGTCATAATTATTTTTGCTAAAAGAAACGATAGCCAAATATATATTTTGATTAAAATTTGGCTTAGAACATAGAGATAAAAATTATAAAATAAAAAAATATTGTATAAAATTTATAAATTAAATTAAATAAAATAATTATAGTATGAAATGTATAAAATAAATAATCATAAAGTATATTAAACTAAATAAATAAATTGATTTATCCTTGAGATTGTTAGGGAAATAGTTTAGTAAAATCAATTAAATACATTTGAAGGATAACAAAAACATATGAAAAAAAATATCAACTAAAAGATGAGTACATACATAAAAAATACTTACAAAATTATAGAATTTCATATCAAAACCAATACAAAAAAGAAATTTATTGTCGATGATTATACCCTCTATTCTTAAAGCTAAATTGCTCGTCAATAAATGCAAATCATCTCAAGGAAACTTGCATCTCAGGATTTTAACAACAATACCTCATTAGGATACACATCCAATCAAGGCCTACAAACTAGAAAAATTGCTCATATTTTGTTATCTATAAATAACAACGAAACCTAAAGGAAGCAAATGAGGCAAAGAAAGAGTAAGAAATTTCTGTTTTTTCTCGTCTACTTCTCTGACTTTTTAAAAATTAAATAAATTAAATCCATCCACCCCTCTTTATAGAGAAGGCTAGGGATAAAAAAAATAATTAGAATTGATTCCTGATAATTCAATGAATTCACAGAATCAATAAAAATTCAATACAACTTAAAGATGGTGACCTATTCAAGAACGAGGTTCAGGAGAAGCCACATTAGGCGTCGCCTATATTTGTAACATGGGTGCCAAAGAGGGAGGTGTGCAGCTGATCAAAATGTAAAAAGATGAGAGGAAGAAAACTTATATGCGAGTGATGGAAGAGCATTCCCTGCAACTGGGGTCAATCTTATATGCGAGTGATGGAAGAGCATTCCCTGCAACTGGGGTCAATCCCATGATTACCATCCAAGCCACAGCAGCATATCGCACCTTGAAAATTTGCAATTCTCACTGCAAGACATTGCGTAGTAGAGAAACACAACAGGCCCTGTATTTCTCCCTGTAGTTTTGTTTATTTGGGATGGCATGAATCCCCAAAACGAGCAGGCACTGGGTTTTATTATTTCACAAAGGAGATACTATATATTGCAGTATATATGTTTAAGCTAGTATACATTATTAATTATTAATACGTAGAATCTGCAAATAGAAAGGAAAACGATGAATATGTTACCACAGCTTCAGCCTGCTTCATCCACTGATATCTTTCAATGCACGACATTCAGAAAACAGTTTCTAGGAAGAAAAAAAAGAAAAAAGAAAAGAGGCTCGAAGCCCTCCATTTCATGGCCTACCACAATCAAAGATAAGACCACCATTTTCTAGCTCAATGACATGGGTGGGTTAACAAAAACAAAAATCTTGAGGGGCAATAAACCTTTGTAGTGGCTATATTATTTTCAACTTTCAATATATTTGATTCACCGAAGTTGTAAGAACAGGGAGGAACACAAATTGGTCTTCGTATCTTGATTCCTCAGCTAGCTGATGCTTTTACTGCTTTCTTTGCAGCATCATCCAAATCTTCTGCTGTGATTAGTGCCATTCCACTCTCCTGTGTATATTAATGATCAAGATAAAATTACCATCGCAGTTCAAATTGAACATCCATGACTGAAGACAAATGAGCGTGTACATGATTGAATACCATAATCAAAATTCACATTTACCTTCAGAATTCTCTTTCCTTGGTCAACATTAGTGCCCTCAAGGCGTACAACCACTGGAACTTTTAGAGCAACCTTTTCAGAAAGGACCGAGAAAGTTAATGCCTTGCCAAATCAAATGAAATATTTAACAATATTATTCAAAAGTAGGAACTTCTAGTTTTTTTTTCTTTTCTTTTATTTTTGTGAAATGACCACGCTTACAATTTATCTGTCATAAAACTCCACACGGCAGTAAATGTGCTGATGTGGCACAAAGAAGCTAGAATGAACTCGGTAGTAATTGTTTTGATTAAAACCTGAATATAATTTGATGAGGAACTCACCTGTTTGGCAGCATTGACAATTCCGCTTGCTATCACATCACATTTCATTATTCCTCCAAATATATTCACCAAAATTGCCTTTACTTTGTCATCAGAAGTCAATATCTTAAATGCCTCGACCACCTGACTCATAAAATTGCTTTCTTAGAGAAGCATGATGATTTGAACTTGCAGATAAATTTCCATCAGCAAAAATAAAAGGGATAAAAACATGGACATATGATGACAACAGTAGGGACTCCCTCAGACAAATTGGCGAGGAGAGAGGCCAATGGATAATTAAAGAAGTAAAAGCAAAATACTTCAAAATAAAACATATTACCTGTCCTTCAGAAGCATTCCCACCCACATCTAGAAAATTTGCAGGGGTTCCCCCATGCAGTTTAACTATATCCATTGTAGCCATTGCTAATCCTGCACCATTCACCATGCAACCAATTTCTCCATCCAAACCAATATAATTTAGATCTGCCATGGCAGCAGCCACCTATAGAAAGATAAAAAAGGAACCAAAAGATACAGCAATTAATGGAGCATTTCATTTCCTTACTTAGTTACAAAAGCTAACACAGAAGCATTTGTGCGCCATGTTTCAAAACAAGTCAACTCCACTACAACATACTTAAGATGTAACATATGCCCCAAACCCTTTCATCATTCTCCACATAACCAGTGAAGTTGCCCATGTAAGGGAAAAAATAAACATAGCACACCTCTCTAGGATCCTCCTGTGTTGGATCTCTGAGAGCAAATATCTCCTTCTGACGAAATGCAGCATTATCATCAAAATTCAATTTAGCATCAGCAGCTACCAACTGCTTATCAGAAGTCTCTGCAATGGGATTGATCTGGGCAGAGAGGAAAGGGGTTCACAATGAGATACGCATATAGAAAAAGGAAATGCAAAACTAGCATTTTGGAGTCAATGAAAAAAACAAAAAAGAAATAAACACATCATTAGCAGGAATTCATGCTCACTTCCAACAATGTGCAGTCGCACTCGCAGAAGAGTTTATATAATTTCTTCACTTGCTCAATCGAGTTATTTCTATCAGCAACCTTTGGAGCCAAGCCATCTACAACTTTTGCAGCATCTTCATCAGTAATTCCTTTAAATACATCAATAGGGACCTGTCAGAATGCAGAAACAACAATGGATCAGTTATAAACAATTAAGCAAGTAATGAAGAAACTGCACAGATAGTCCTAGTTAAAACATTAGAAGAAGAAGAAGAAGAAGAAGGATGACAAACCTTAATAATCAAGTCAGGAAATTTCTCAGCAAGGTCTTCAATGCTGGTTCCCCCCTTTTTACACGCAATGATAAGCTGGAAAACAAGATATGTGTGCAAGCTTCTTTAATTAAGAACAAGTTTTTGCAAGTGCTTATAAGAAAGGACAAACTTACTGTCAGTGAATAGAAAAAAGAATTAATAAACCAAAGACAAAGCACAAATAATCGTATCAGTGAGTGAAACGTACTGGACCAGCTGAAGTACGATCCAGCATGATAGCAAAGTACATCTCATTGACAAGAGATAACTTTTCACACAGGTAAACCTGCAAAAGAAAAGGAAATTAACTGAACCTCAAACCAATCCCCAAGACAATCACTTTTCTTTTCAAGGAAATATTGCTGGATGAAGATAACTGTACAAGGAGAAATCAACTCCATTCTAGCCATTTTTCTTTTTTTGATTTGCAAAGTGAATATTAATATTAGTATTGCAGCCATCAATTATCTGAAAATTAAATAACATAAGAAACAAGATATGGACATTTTATCAACAGCAATCAATGCACATTCTTCTCATCAACCAACAAGTTGTCCATGTTAAGCAAGCATCAATGAGTTACCAACAATAATTGGCTCCAAGCCAACAAGAATTGGAAGACTAACCAAGTAAAACCTTATAGCCAGATTCATAATTTTCACTGTTTACAATACACAATGAGTCTAAAAAATGTAGCTAACAGTTCACAATCAGTCCATCTATGCCTAAAAATAGATGAGAGAGATCCTATATGAGTCGAATCTCATATGATAGTTGTGCATGACAGCAAACAGATCATTTTAACATGAAAAAAAGATTGAAATATGAACACTGGTTTAATACGCCTAAAACATGAGGTATCCATAAGGCCAAATTTCTAAAGGATGCATACGGGCAGGACTAAAATGAACATCGCATATAATTAGAAGATAAATAACAAACACAAAATGTGAGATGCTTGAGAAATGGAGCTGAAATGCAATTGTAAAGGTAATACCATGAGCATTATTCTTCTATTAAGTAGAGCTCGTCTTATCACGGTATCTTAAATATTACATGACAGGCATCCAAATATCTCACGCAACATAATCATCAAATGAGACCATTGAAATCTTTTTATTCCACATCCCCCTAGTTTTCCGGTAAAAAACAAAAGTGTCTCTTCATTCACAAGCATTTATGATTCTTTAACTCACTTCATTGTAAAATCATAACATACCCAAATCAAGTCTTAAAATCATCCAACCATACAAAGTAGGAGCTACTAACAGGCAACTGATATGCCATGAAAACAGCTAACCATGCACTAATTGATCAAAAACTATATGCAACAAATTAGTTCTATTAGGGCCCATTGATGCCAAACCTTGCTGACAATTTTGCCTTGGGAACCAGTTTGTTTAGTAACAAGTATCTGACCAAGCATCTTTCCTGCATTAAAAGAACTACACTTTCTCAATTATATAAAACAAAATAATTGGTAAATCCATCAAAGCAAACCAGGAGCTATGCCTTTCATTCAACAAAAAGACAAACAACAAAAGGCAGAAAAATTTTAAATACGGCCCCAAAAAAAATAAATAAATAAAAATTCTCCATCAAGTTGTTAAGGAAAGAGAGAAGCCAATCTTCATTACCAGCTGTTTCTTCAATCTTGTCTGCCTTAACAATGTGAACTCCACCCTGAAAACCATTCTTAAATTTTCCTAATCCACGTCCACCAGCCAGGACTTGACTCTTAACCACCAACTGCACCAGAGTCGAAGATAGCATCAATTAGTTTCGCAGTAGCAACAAGATATAACAAAACTAATCTTTGAATAGTACATTATTAGAAAACTTAAATACAGAAAGAACAACCTAAATTTATTGCATTTATTGTCTCTTTCCATAATTTAACAAGAAAACACTCGCAACTAATTTTTTCTTCTATTCCCCAACATTTCTTGGGAAATAAAAATTGAATCATTTGCAAATATTTGGAGCAATGCTGATTGTAATTACCTCGCTTTCGCCAGGAAATACATCTTGGATAGCCTTTTTAACCTCATCAAGAGAAGAGACAGCTACACCTTTCGGGACATTGACCCCATATTTGCCCATCAATTCAGCTCCCTATCAAAATAAAACAATAGCACAGCAGTAATAGCTGCATCAGATCAAACAAATCTAGTATTCCAAACTGCTCAATATCTCAAACAAATGCATATTAAAAAATAAATAAATAAATAAATTCAACCTCACATTCAACAGCTTCACCGAAAGAAAAAAATAAGTAAAATAAAAGGAAAATAGAACTACATAATCTTTCTAATTAACAAACAAAAAAAAACTTGATTTTTTATTTCAGTTTCTTGCGAATTATACCAAAAAGACAAAAAGAATTATCGTGCACAAAATCACAGATACAAGGATCTAAATTTACAGATTAGTTCGCACGGTGATGCATAAAGGGGATGAGGAGAGGGAGAGGTGACCTGATATTCGTGGATGTTGAGGCGGCGGAGCTGTTGGTGTTGCCATTTGCCAGCGACGGAAAGAGAGCAAGAAACGAGCTTGTTTAATAATCCTCTCATTATGCTTTCTTCAAAAACCCTAGACCGAGATTATGCAAGTGTTAGGGAGAGAGCGAAGGGGGATAGCTTGCCGGAATCTAAAAATAGTGATCGGGTCAGAGCAAAAGTGGAACTGGACGCACCCTAGATTTTTCACTTTGCCTTTATTTCCCTTTGGCCCTTTTATTTTTATGAATTTATAAGTCTGTGTCCTTGATGTTATGATGATTATCGTTCTCTATTATTTTTCTACGTTAGGAGTATGCACTCTCTTTTAAGGTTTCTCTTTTAAGGTTGGGACGAGCTGATATAAGGTTGTCAATTCTGTTTTAAAAAGTGTTTTGTTTTTTTAAATGAAATAAAATGTTTCAGTTTTAGAATGTTTTGACGTGTCGTTTTGAGATTATACTATTTATATATATATATATATATATATATATTCAACAAATATAATTCAAATTCAAGATAAATTAATTATAAATTATGCAATACAAACACAATGCCAAACAAATATAATTTCAAA